>Ga0325400_1002156_pt1 | contig 17033 bp, 7 predicted proteins | sample PopdelMetagenome_2_FD_205662 | JGI IMG/M metagenome (GOLD analysis project Ga0325400, IMG submission 205662) | Populus deltoides microbial communities from Bellville, Georgia, United States - Xylem-PdKOR-R1 | ecosystem: Host-associated > Plants > Phyllosphere > Stem > Wood/Secondary xylem... | reverse complement strand
GGATTCTCGGCATTCGTCAGTTTTTGAGTTAGACCCGAAGATTCCTTTTGACCAACTAGATTACTGCCAGTTTCTGTTCTGTAAAAAGATTTTATCTCACTTTGACTTCTTCATCAAAGTTTTAGTCCTAGACGCGTAGATGAATTTGGACTTTTGAATAACTTGATTTCGATATCAGAAGCTGAAGATATTCCCATTTGAATATCTAACGTGAGGGCAGAAAATTCTGCCGCGGGAAGGATATAGCCCAAGTTCGCGCGGCTGATTCGAAGGATTTTTTTGGACCAAGGACTGAATCGAAAATTGTTAAAATGAGGGATTGAATTGAAGAAGGATATTGAAAGCTGGAGAGGGGGCTGGATCATCGTAAATGACAGGATTTTTTCCACACCGAATAAGGAAAATGAGACTTTGCAGCTGCACCCTCCATCTGATTTCTTTCCTTTTTTTCTCTGCAAATTTCCTGCTGGTTTCCATGTTTGTCTTGCTGATTGGAGAGCTTGAGACCACGTTTTTATTGACTCATTTCAAAGGGAGCAGCTGGCCCTATGGAAGGAAAGAAGCCACACCATCCTCTAACTAGGAAAGAAATCAGTGCTGATCACAAAATCAGAATCAAACATTCTGGTTTCCTATTTCTGCTCACCCGAGAATACACCCTAGAGTTAATGTAATATTTGTTTCCTAAGTAAAGCCCTGTATAGGCTATATAGAAGCCTCGGCTGCTGTCCTAAAGTGGGGGGGAAAAACGCACAAAGAAAGAGCATAAAAGGGGGCAGAAAGAGAGCAGAAAAATAAATAAAAAAAGAGAGCAGAAAAATAGAAAAGAGAGGGCAGAAAAATAAGAGAAAAACAGAGAAGGAAACAACAAAAGAAAGAGAAGGAAAACGCAAGAGAGGCAGGCGACGGGGAAACCAGTCATTTACCAGCACATAGCTGAAATATTTCGTCCGTTTCAGCATCTCTATTTTCGTCTGTCATTTACCAGCAGCCAAGGAGGCACACGTGAGCTGTGTCTTTCGGCCTTGGGTTTTATTTTCTGCAAACAGGAGCTGCAGTTTGAAGGAACACGCAAGAGAGGCAGGCGACGGTATTCAAGGAAGCACGCGTGAGCTGTGATATTTTTGGTCCCTGGTTTCATTTTCTGCAAACAGGAACTGCAGGTATAAGCCCCAATCTCTCCTCCTTTGTTATTTTTATACGACCGGGTGCAGCAACTGCAGTGCCATCTCCTTCGCCTGTTTCAGCGCCAGGTAAGTCCATGCATTCTCTTTGCTTTGTATTTTAATTATATGTTACTGTGCAATCTTTTGTGGTTACTGTTCAAGTGAATTATAATTCACTTGGACAGTTTACCTAAATTTTGTGTCCTGCCGGGTCCCCTACTGAGGCAAGTGACCCGGCCGGACCTAATTCTTTTTTTTTGAATAAAATAAAAGAAAGAGAAAGAGATTTATTTTCTAGAATATTTATTTTAAAGTCTGAATTTTTTTTATGTTGTAAAAAAAATATACCAATCTCGTATTTAGAATACCCGGTTTTCGACGCAACTGCGGCAAATATACATATATATCAAAATTTGTTTTCTTGTGTGTTGCATACGGCCAATACCCTAACATGTTTTGAACGCTCTTTTTTTATATACAAAAAGTATTGAAAGTTTTGAAAATATGTTTTTGCATGGATTTCTTAAACATAAAAAAAATTGTTTTCTTACATTTCTGGATTTTACAACATGTTTGTAAAACTCCAAAGGGTATTGACCAATATTCCAAAAAAATATAAAAATCTTATTTTGGGGGGAATTCATCTATTATTCACCGCTAATGTTTGGATAAAGAAATCCTTAAAGGACGAATATCCAAAATATTATTGGGAATAATTTATTATTATTCACTGTTAATATTTGGATAAAGAAATCCTTAAAGGACGAATATCCAAAATATTATTGGGAATAATTTATTATTATTCACTGTTAATATTTGGATAAAGAAACCCGGAGTGGTAAATATCCAAAATAATTTTCTAGGAATAATAAATCCGCACACATCCTTGAAAGAAGCCTTGATTATAATCGAAGACATTTCAATTTTTCTACTCCACAGTTTACGAGCCGTGAGAGTATAAAACACTAAGGCAAGTCAAAATAGGCTTTTAAAGCGCCCTAGATTTCTAAATTTTTGTCCCTCCTCCTTGCGATTTACGAGTCGCAAACTCTTGAAATACCAAGGGAAAAATGAGCTTTTAAAGCACATGGAATCTCCTTGGATTTCTATCTTAATAAATTTAGTTATAATCAAATCTAGAAAAACTAGTGGGATTAGAAAACACCAACACCATAGCAATTATAAGACAAACCAAACACCAAGCAGCTTACCTTAGGTAGGGCGTACTAGGGGTGCTAATACCTTTCCTTTACGCAACCAGTCCATTGCCTTAGAATCTCTGAAAGACCAGTTAGGTTTCCTAGTGACCATAATACTAGGTGGCGACTCCCTTTTACACAAAAAACAAAGACCCCGAAACCAATTGAGGGTCGCCGCGACGCCGCGCTCCGCCGCGAGGGTGCGACAATCATGAATCATTTTAGACATTCTTAATTTTTATAATTGGATGCTCATTTATATAAGTTAAACTCTTTGCCTGGAGACCCAGTCATTTCAACGTGGGTATTATTATTAGTCAAACTAATCTCATCAATTATTCTCGGTCATCCCAATTTGGATGCCATTAGCCGAAGCTAATCTTATCAATCATTCCCATGGAAATAATATTTTATTTTCCTACTCATAGGCAATATTTTTATGATAGTATTTTTTTCCCGTAGGCAATATTTTTACGATAGTATTTTTCTTGCTCTTAGGCAATATTTTCACGATATTATTTTCCTGCCCACAGGCAATGTTCTCGAAATAATAATATTCTCCTTCTCATTAGCAACACTCACACGATAATATTTCCTACCCGTTGGTTACATTTACATAACAATAGTATTTCTTACTCGTTGGCAACATTTACACAATAGAAGTATTTCCTACTCGTTGGCAACATTCACATAATAATAATAATAATAATAATAATAATAATAATAATAATAATAATTCTTGTTAGCAATATTCACACAACAATAACATTTCTTACTAATTGGCAACGTTCACACAATAATAATATTTCTCCTACTTGTTAGTAGATTTCATGCAACAATATTTATACTGCCCGTAGGCAATGTTCATATAGCAATATTTCTCATGATACATAATAGTACAAAATACGCATAATATCTATCACATACTAGCATTGCAAGAATTTAAACAATTTAAAGAAGCAAGGGGGCGACCCTTACCTTGAACTCCTGTTATACATGTTCTTGAGAAGTTATGTGCTCCTCTGAATGCTTATCCTGAAAATTGAAGACCTACTGTTCGAGAAGTACAATTTATGGTAGGAGTGTTTGTTTCCGATCTTAACCATTCTGAATTTATATAACATCTAGATGAACAACATATCCAAAATCCAGACCAATCCTACCGTGAAAAGATGATATAACGGCCGACGAATGAGGCTGTTTTGAAGGGTGATTTTCCAGAAATGTTCCTCCAATGATAGCCCACAAACAAAGCGTGCTAGTGACAATCCCTCTGGTCAGAATGTAGGTGACATTGAGCATAATAACATATCCAAAAAGCAACCTAATCCAACGGTGGAAAGCCAAGATATGGCTGCCAAAGTTCCTGGTCTGTTGCCATCCCAAAACCCATAGTTTCAAATAAACTTATTCCTTCTATTTTTCTTTGTTACTTTAACTTATTTCAATGAGTTCTTGCAAAAATCTACAAAACTCATGTCCTCCTCTTTCAAGTTCCAGCTTCTACTCTTTGTTTTTCCCAAGCTTTATAACTCTCTAAGTATAGTCACTTGATTTGTTTTCTTGGATATAATTCTCCCAAGAACACTCCCTTTTTATTTAGAAGAAATGAAGAAAATGGGAGAAAAATGGTCTCCCTTATGTTTTCTACCTTTGCAGAGGACGTGGGTTGTCTTTAAAGGAGAAGAGGGGAGTATTGTTTTGTATAAAATTACCAAAATGCCCTTATTAATGCCCCTTGTGTCATTTTCTTCAATTTACCCGATTTTAAGTACTCTCATAAAGCTTCCCAAAATCCGATTGGCATGAAATTTTAACCTAAGATAAACCAATCAGTTGAACTCTTCTCCGGTTTTGCTAACATTATAAATTTTAATCTAAAATTCGTAAATCTCATTTCGACTTCCACCACACCTTTAAATTTATTTATGAAGATCATTCTTTCCCTTACACATAGCATTTGTTATTATTTCTACTATTTGTTCATTTCTTTTCATATTAAGTCTCTATTACTCATCGAGGTCCTTCTTTTTTTTTCTTTTTCTACGATCCTATGTTTATTTGAGTCATTTCAACATGGGTATTATTATTAGTCAAACTAATCTCATCACTTATTCTCGGTCATCCCAATTTGGATGACATTAGCCGAAGCTAATCTTATCAATCATTCCCATGGAAATAGTATTTATTTTTATTTATTTTTCCTACTCGTAGGCAATATTTTTACAATAATATTTTTCCTGCCCTTAGGCAATATTTTCATGATATTATTTTCTTGCCTGTAGGCAATGTTCTCGAAATAATAATATTCTCCTTCTCATCAGCAACACTCACATGATAATATTTCTTGCCCGTTGGCGACATTTACACAACAATAGTATTTCGTACTCGTTGACAACATTTACACTATAGTAGTATTTCCTACTCATTGGCAACATAATAATACTAATAATAATAATAATATTTCTCCTTCTTGTTAGCAATATTCACACAATAATAAAATTTCTTACTAATAGGCAACGTTCACACAATAATAATATTTCTCCTACTTGTTCGTAGCTTTCATGCAACAATATTTATACTACCCATAGGTAATGTTCACATAGCAATATTTCTCATGATACATAGTAGTACAAAATATGCATAATGTTTATCACATATTAGCATTGCAAGAATTTAAACAATTTAAAGAAGCAAGGGGGTGACCTTTACCTTGAACCCCTGTTATACATGTTCTTGAGAAGTTATGTGCTCCTCTGAATGCTTATCTTGAAAATTAAAGACCTACTATTCGGGAAGTAAAATTTATGGTAGGAGTGTTTGTTTTTGATCTTAACCGGTCTGAATTTATATAACATCTGGATGAACAACATATCTAAAATTCAGACCAATCCAACGGTGAAAAGATGATATAACGATCGGCAAATGAGGCTGTCTTGAAGGGTGATTTTTTAGAAATGTTCCTCCGGTGACAGCCCTCAAACGAAGCCTGCTATCCTTTTTTTTTTCTTTTCTACAATCCTATGTTTATTCGGGGGCTTACAACAAAGATGTATAGGGATTTAAAGGAATCCTACTGGTGGCCAAATATAAAAAGGGAAATAGCAGAATTTTTATCGAATTGTGGGATCTGTCATCAAGTAAAGATAGAACACTAGAGACCTGCAGGGGATTATAGTTATTATCGATTCCAGAATGGAAATGGAAGGATATTTCTATGGATTTTATGACAGGATTACCCAGGGAAAGAAAGGTAATGATGCCATATATCTGGTGGTGGATCAACTAACAAAATCTGTTTTGTTCTTACATATAAAGATGACTGATTCGATAGATAAGTTGGCAAAATTATATATAAAGTAATCAAACTTCATGGGGTGCCAGTGTCGATTATATTAGATCGGGATCTAAGGTTCACATCGAGATTACGGCCTAGCTTACAACGGGCATTAAGGACAAAGTTGAATCTAAGCATGACGTTTTACCCTCAGATGGATGGTCAATCGGAAAGGACCATTCAAACTCTTGAGGATCTCCTGAGGTCCTGTGTGCTGGAGTTTGAAGGAAACTAGGAGGATCTCCTACCATTGGTGGAGTTTACTTATAATAATAGCAATCAAGCTATTATTGGTATGGCTCCATAAGAGGCATTGTATGGGAGGAAATGTCGTACCCCAATTTGTTGGGATGAAGTAGGAGAAATGAAGCTTTTAGGACCTGAAATGGTGCAACTGACAACTGACAAGGTGAAGGTGATCAGAAAAAGGATGAAGGAAGCCCATGATAGATAGAAAATTTACGCAGATAGCCGAAGAAGGCCTTTGGAATTCCAAGTGGGGGATAAGGTCTTTTTTAAGGTGGCGCCTTGGAAAGACATCATTCGATTTGGAGTAAAAGAAAAATTAGTTCTGAGATATATTAGCCCTTTCAAGATTATGGAAAGAATCGGACCAGTTGCCTATCGATTAGAGTTGCCTGCATATTTGGATAAGATTCACAATGTATTCCATGTGTCATTGTTATGGAAGGCCAAGATAGACCCCTCATGGGTATTGCCACAAGTTCCTATGAAGATTAAAGGGGATCTAACCTTGGAAGCTAAGCCTGTCAAGATCTTGGATTGAGATGAGAAGGTGTTGAGGAATAAGAGAGTTCTCCTGGTGAGAGTATTGTGGAGAAACTCTCGAATAGAAGAAGAAACATAGGGAAAAAAATCCGAGATGAAGCATAAGTTCTCACATTTATTCTTCGACATAGGTACGTAATTTGAATTTTGAGGATGAAATTTCTATTAAGAGGGGAGAATGTAAACCCCAAAAAAAAATATTACTTAAATTACAAACTAACTACATGAGAAATAAAAGTGAAGAAATTCATGCACATGGTTAAATAAAAATGAATTCATAAATTTTTTAATATAAATTTCCAAGCGAAATAATTCGAGACATTATAAATAAACTCGGTAATGTCAAGGATTGGATTTAATTGAAGAAAATAATACACTTAAAGGAAATGGGACCTAAGTACAAAAAAGAAAAATTATAGAGTATAAATAATCTTCTCCTCACAAAAAATCTGCAGCAACCATAAGGAAAGGAAATGAGTTTTTGTATTCATTCTTGCAAATCAAGAGAAAAACACCAAATTTCAAGAACCCATCCAATATTAAGAGTTTATAGGTAGAATAAACACTTGAGAGCAAGGAATTAACAAGAAAATTTTGAACAAAAAGGGAAGGGAGTGCCGACTATCCATAGAAAAAAAGGGGAGTCGAAAATCTTCGACTGGTTGAAGATAGAAACCTTGATTCTTACTAGGTAAGATGTTCTAATCATGGTCCTATAAGTCGTTTCAAATTCCATTATGAATTGATGATTGATTTGAGGATAATGTAATAGATGTTAAAATTAAGTTAATTCATGTGTTGTATATAATTGGGGACATGAAAGCATGATGATTTACCTAGAAAATATAGTTTATGAATGTTATGTGTGAATGGAAGGGGTGCCAAATCTGGACAGGCTTATGTCCCGACTTTTGATGAGATTTCGGGTAGGAGGATGAAGGAATTAGGAACAGGTTTCTCATAGAAATTATAGTTTTGGATATTGACTAACTAAGAAAATTGATCTTGCTCAATTTGGAGCTGTAGAACTCCAGTTATGGGTTACTAACTGAGACTGGGTCATGACAGACCCTGTAGGGCAGTAGAACTGATTAGTTGATATCGAGTCAGTATTTTACGATATAAGTCCAAAACTCTGATATAAAGTATAAAATTAAGAAAAATATGAGAGGGGGCTACAAATAGATTCAAAATGGTTCATGAATTTTTTTGGAATTTTCTGATGTATTTTTTTTGAAGGCTTTGTTTGGCTAAGCAATAAAGTAAAAACTAATTAAAAAAAATATAATGGAAAGGTATTAGAGTGTATCTTAGCTTATGAGTTGAGTTAGGCTCAGGCTGATTGAGCTCAAGACCCAAGCCCAGCCCGGTCAACCTCGATTTCTCTTTTTAGTAGGCTGGACCTAGCCCAGCCAGATGGGCTGGGCTGAGAGTCCAGCCTATCCCTCTTTCATTTTGAAAGAAAGAAATCAGAGGCAGCAGGACATGAATTAATTCACGTTCTAACAAGCCTCTTTCAAAGGAAAAGAAAACATGAAGCGCAAGTTAAAGAGAAATGACGATTACCTGGCGCAGAGGAGGAAGCTACTTTGAATGGTGGATGGCTGCTGAAGATTGCGATTGAGGAGAGAGTTGCTGCTCTTGCTGTTGATTGCTCACGGTGTAGTGCAGGGAAGAATTAATTGAGGGAGAGATGCTGGTTGTGTTGCTGTTGGAGTTATGAGAGAGACGATTGTGACTGAGAGGAAGACCTTTATTGCTGCTCATGGTGGCTTACGGTGGAACCTGCTGGACTCCTACTGGAGGCTTCAATGGAGGTTGGAACATTGAAGTGAGAAAAGGAAGGTCACGGTGGCGCTATGCTATCAAGAGAGCTTGCTGGACGTTCCTGGTGCAGGAGGAAAAGTTGTTGCTAGAGCATGGTACTGAGCTGAGGACTTTAATAGAGGTCATGGTGCATCTGATTCAATGGAGGGCTACTGGATGTTCATGGTGTTGCAGAGGAAGGCAGTAGGCGCAAGACCGAGAAAGGATGTGCAGCCATTGCTGGTGCAGAGGAGGAGGGTTAATTATTTTGCCATTTTTTTTTGCTTCCAGGAGCGAGATCTCCTGTTTCTGGTGTGTGGGTGATTTTCTTTAACTAATTCTCTCTTTTATTTTCTTCCCTTTAAATTTCTCCCCTTTCCTCTTTTTTCTCCTTTAAATTTCCGCCTCCCTTTGTGTAGGCAAACATCATCTATTTACAAGTGAAAAAATATTTCGTTATTTTTAATTATTTGGTCCCCAAATTTTCTTGATGATTAAGCAATTTAAAAACAAATTGATCCCCTAACTTTTTTTTTATTTGGTCAGTTATAAATTTTGATTTTTTTTGTATTTTGAGTTTTTTTTTTAATTTTAAATGTCAATTTAAAAGCGCGTTTGAAAACTGAATATGTAGAAAAAATACGTTGTTAGTGATATAAACACATCATAAATATATATTTTGAATTTTTTTTATTTTAGTTATTTTTGAAAAATTTATTAAAAATCAAGTAAAATATTAGGTAGTAACAATTATAATGTCATAGGCCTACTAACATTTTGAACAAGTACTAGGGTTTGTTCTTGTTTACTTTGTAGTTGCATGTCAAGAACATAACGTTTTGGCATGGTGGCAAATCATTGTATTGGCAATCCTGCTTGTTTGTATTATAATACTTTATACAAAATAATCCTGCTTGTTTAGGGAAAAAAACAGCCCTGTAAAAAAAAACACAACCAAACACAACCTATGGAAAGCTCAGACTCATTTTTAAAAAACGATGAAAGTTCAATTAAAGGGACATAAATTTAACTAGTTTTGAATGAAAAAACTGAATTAAACTGGTTGAGTTTGAACTAAACTAGTTGGATTTGAACCGGTTTATTAGTTTGATTCATAATTAAAAAAATATAAATTTGGTTTTATTAGTATTCTCAACAATAGGTTTGTGGTTTAAAAAATATTTTTTTTTTAAATGTAACTGATTTAAAAAAAATATCAACATAATAATAATAATAATAATAATAATAATAATAATAATAATAATAATAATAATTCATTAATTTAGATGTATCATATTAAAAATATCTTTTTATAACAAAATTCAACATAAAAAATATAAATATTTTCAATATAAAAAATAATTATAGTTCATAATTGTGTAAAATTACTGAAATGTTTCTATATTATACCTTTTTCTTATGAACTTATACGTTTTTTTTTATATTGAAATAAATTTGACCAAATTTATTTATTGATTTATAATGGTATAAAACGAATACGCTCGAATTTTACCTTGAGATTTCATTAAAAAAAATTGAGTAATTGGAAATGAGAAAGCAAATAAACTTGAAAGACATAATATATAGGGAATCAGATTGAGAGAAATTGATGCAAGCACAAATTTTTCATAGCAAAACTCCTTAAAATTTTACCATTTATCTTATACTGTTATACTGCAACGGAAACAAAAATTTATAGCAATGCAACCACTTTCTTCACGACGGCTTGAAATGCATTAAATTGGATAGGATGCTCATTGTAACTACCCGGTCTTTTCAGAGTCAAAATTAATGGATTTTTTTGTTCGGTTCTAGATGTTTTTCATTATATTTTTTTGTAAATTTATAATTGTATTTCATTCATCAAAAAAGCACAATTTACGTAGGATAACATAAATCAACATTCTCATCAGACATATTCTCAATACACATGCCCATAATATTTCATTTACATACTCGTAGGTTTACATTATATTACATTGACATACTCATAAATTTACATTCCTGTTCTAGTCTCGTTATCATTACGAGTTCATATGAAAATGCCGAACAACAAGTTACACAACTAGTACTTTTGTTATCCTGACCTCATGTAATTTCACAACATGACATCCTCATAAGAAAAATACCACATACATATATTTATACACATCATATCTACATGATCACACATTTACATCCGTATTCCATTTCATTTTATCATTACAAGTCTTTACAAAAAGAGTTGGATGACTAATTGAGCGATTTACACGTCTATTCATATAGAACTCATATGACCCATAACATGCGAATATATAATTCTTTTCAAATGAGTGAGCTGTGAAATGGATTTTCTTATACACCATGCTGGTATGATGTCTCTATTACAGCACAAGGTAATTTCAGGCATTAAAGACAATTTTAAAAAAACATAATAAAGCAATATTAACATTACATTTCACTCATGGACCAAAAGAGCATAATTTTTTCATTTCTCCTTACTTATGTAAATACCACCCTTAATGATTTGTCAATTACTGAGGCTAATTACAATACTCAAACCCGGTCATCCATCTCGAATATCGTTAACCGAACTAACGTTATTCTTTGTTTAAAGCATAACAATTGTAGTTCTTTCATATACTTGGTATATACAAAACATAGAACCCATGAACACATTAACTCTTGAAACTACCTCTTAACTCCCAAATCCAGCAATTTTCTTAGGATGTTATTAGTTGATGTTAATCATTTGTTCATCCAGATTATCCACTGAGAATGCCATTAGCCGAAGCTAATCATTTATTAGTCCCGGTCATCCATTTAGGATGTCATTAGCTGAACCTAATCATTAATCCATCCCGGTCATCTACTTAGAATTTCATTAGCCGAAGCTAATCATTTGTCTATCCCGATCATCCACTTAGAATTCCATTAGCTGAAGCTAATCATTTGTCACTCCCGATCATCCAATTAGGATGCTATTAGCCGAAGCTAATTATTTTTCAATCCCGGTCATCCACTTAGGATGTCATTAACCGAAGCTAATCATTAACCCATCAAACGTTCCAAAGGCTGTTTATGTAATCACTATAACAAGATATTATATCCTTTGTAATCCACCAACAGACATTCCACAACAGTTTAACATTCAGTATAACACAACAATAGACCCTTCATATTTTTCATCCAACCATTCATGATAGTTAATGTTCAATACAATACAACAATAGATCCCTCGTAATACCCATAAAAAAATTCATCACAATTACATTCAATAAAATACAACAGTAGAGCCCTCATAATACTCATACAACCATTCGTCACAATTACATTCCATAAAAATACAATAACAGATTCTTTGTAATACTAATACAACTATTTGTCACAATTACTTTCAATAAACTACAACAGTAGATCCTTCAAAATACTCATACAACCATTCGTCACATTTACACTCAATAAAATACAACAGTAGGTCATTCGTAATGCTCATACAACCATTCGTCAGCAACCCAAATTTATAATAGCCCAATCAACATCTCATAGTCGGTTTAATATTCATCATAATACGATAATATATCCACCTCAAACAGACCATTTCAGAACATTAACATTTTCGTCATTGTTTCAACATTCATCAAGAACTCGATCGACATTTTATAGTCATTTCGACAATCATCTAGAATTCAATAAAACACTTCATCGCCGTTTCATCATTCAGCAAGGATTTATAATATATTATCATAAGTAAATCACTTCAAAACATAAACATTATACGAGAAAAAGGTGGGAACCACCTACATGTTCCACCTACGGTTTGTCCTTGTCTTGACGATGGTTCGATCTCGGCCGCACCCATAGTTATTAAACTCGGAGTGACTCGGCAGGTTGATCCGGGACCGGTCGACCTAGTGGCTGGACCGGTCCAGGTAAGGTAAAAAATCGGGGTAAGCAAAAACCCTGCTAAACTCGGGACCTAGGTGACCCGACAAAACCCGGATGAGACCCTTTTTTTTTTTACCCAAAGTGCATTCTGTGGCGAAGTCTTGTCTGGTTTGTTTAATGGCCCTCTACAAAACTAATCTTCTTTTTGGCGGGATGAGTGTTCTTCATAGCCCTCTTTCATGTGGGATGATTACCTGCATAAATATCACTGGGCATAAAAATAGTTCCTGGGCTATCCAAAGGATGTAAATAATATGGTGAATTGATGTATTTACAGGCGTGCACCTGGCAGTCTCCCTCTCTCATGTTTTGACCATAGTTATTAAACCCGGTACGGGGTTGACCCGGCCCCTGGGTTTCATTGGTCAACTCGGAAAAATTAAAAAACATATTTAAAACTTTAATATTTCATATGAAAAAATTAAAAAAAATCAATGTAAATATAGGCTATACATATTGTAAATAATGAAGTTTAAAAGAATATTTAAAATTTTTTTTATCTCACATTGAAAAGATACTATGTTAAGCTTTTAAGTTGAAGTATTTAAACCAAAGAAGTTCTTTTATCTCGCATTGAAAAAATAATTTTTTTCTTTCAAACATAGAGTATATATACTAATAGGTTTCAAATTTCACATTGAAAAAACATAACTTTTTTCTTGGGAACATAGAGTATATATACGAAAGGGCTTCAAATCTTACATTGAAAAGATACCATGTTATCCTTTTAAGTTGAAGTATTTAAACCAAAAAGTTTTTTATCCCACATTGAAAAAATATAACTTTTTTCTTTGGAACATAGAGTATATAAACTAACGGGTTTTAAATCCCACATTGAAAAACTATAACTTTTTTCTTGGGAACATAGAGTATATATACTAATGGGGTTCATATCTCACATTGAAAAAACATAACTTTTTTCATGGGAATATAGAGTATATATACGAAAGGGCTGCAAATTCCACATTGAAAAGATACTATGTTATCCTTTTAAGTTGAAGTATTCAAAACCAAAAAGTTTTTTATCCCACATTGAAAAAATATAACTTTTTTCTTGAGAACATAGAGTATATATACTAATGGGTTTCAAATCCTACATCGAAAAAACATAATTTTTTTCATGGGAACATAGAGTATGTATACGAAAAGGTTTCAAATCCCACATTGAAAAGATACTATGTTATCCCTTTAAGTTGAAGTTTTTAAATTAAAATTTTTTTTATCCCAGATTGAAAAAAATAATTTTTTAGTATATATATTAATGGATTTCAAATCCCACATTTGAAGAAGAAGGAAAAAACAACGGGTCTCGCTCGGGTCATGGATTGACCCACCGGGTCGACCGGGTTTTGCCGGGTTATTGTCCCAACCGGTCTTTTATTAAACCCGGATCAGTCCAGCGACCGGGCTGACCTATCGGGCCGGACCGGGTTTAATAACATGAGTTTTGAGTGTATATTAATATTTTTTAAAAAATATTTTTTATTTAAAAATATATTAAAATAATATTTTTATTTTAAAAAAATTAATTTTAACATTATTACATATGATTTGAAAATATAAAAAATATTAATTTAAAATAAAAAAATTTTAATTTTTTTTAAAATATTTTTAAAATATAAAAACAAACATAATCTAAATTACTATTATTATTTGAAGTTGTGCTCATTGTGTTTTCGACTATCAAGGCCTGCGCTCTCATACCATGAAAAAACATAAGTTAGCGCTATTGCCTGTTGCTTTTCATTGAATAAAAATTGTAAGAAATGAAGAAATTAGGAATGCTAGCTTGATGAATTTCAAACTACATATATGTTTAAATCATTAATGTAATTTACTCTGGAAGTATAAATATTTTAACTGATTTGTTTTAGAAATAGCTAATGTTATTTATTAACCAAATTCCAATGTACTCATTATATTATCAATTTATTTATGGTTGTTGCTATTTAATTTTTGACTCATGTTTTAATAATTTTTTTAAAAAAAATAAAAAAAAAATAAAGGTTTACATGTGGCGATAACATAAAGCATCAGGGCTACTATTAAAGAAACAATATGTCAAGGAGATAATTACTGAATCATATATAATTACTGCAATATAAAATACCATATATATATGATTTGATTCGTGCTAGTTATGGAAAATAATCACTGCAATATAAAATACCATATATATAGGATTTGTTATGCTGGTTATAGAAGGCAATTCCTGCAATAATTATTGCAATATTTTCTTAAATAACACGTGTAAAGATTTTTTATATAAATGAACCTCTAGTCATATATAAAAAAAAAAAAATTCACATAGTATAATTTTTAAAGAGAAAAATTCAGGGCAACCATGAAAAAACTCTAAACCTAATTTTTTGTATTCTGCTGAAAAACCACAGCGGCTGCCCCCGACCTTGGCCAAAAACAAGGAAACAAACCGGTCCCCTCTCTTTTGATTTTCTTTTTCCCAAGCCGCCGGATATAAGTTAGCGCTATTGCATTTTTTGGTTGCATGTGTTACTGTTCAAGTGAAATTTAATTCACTTGAACAGTAACTCACCAGCTTTCATTAAGCTGTATGTGTCCAGCCGGGTCACTTGCTTGGGCAAGTGACCCGGCCGGACCCCTTTTTTCTAAAATAAAAAATAAAAGAAAGGGAAAGAGATTTATTTTCTAGCATATTTATTTCAAAGTCTGGATTTTTTTTTGTTGTAAAAAAAACATTAATCCCGTATTAAAATACCTGGTTTTTCAATGCGATGTGACAAATATACATATATATCAAAAAATATTTTCTTATGTGTTGCATACAGCCAATACCCTAACATATTTTGAATGTTCTTTAAAAAAACATTATTGGAAGTTTTAAAAATGTGTTTTCGCATGGATTTCTTAAACATAACAAAAATTATTTTCTTGTATTTTCGGATTTTACAACGTGTTTGTAAAACTCCAAAGGGTATTGACCAATATTCCCTAAAAAAATACAAAAATCTTATTTTGGGGGAATTCATCTATTATTTACCGTTAATGTTTGGATAAAAAAAATCCTAAAAGGATGAATATCCAAAATATTATTGGGAATAACTTGTTATTATTCACTGTTAATGTTTGGATAAAGAAATCCGAAAGGGATGAATATTCAAAATATTATTGGGAATAACTTGTTATTATTCATTGTTAATGTTTGGATAAAGAAACCCTAAGTGGTAAATATACAAAATATTTTCTTGGAATAATAAGTCATCACACATCCTTGAAAGAAGCCTCGATTAGAATCGAGGGCATTTCAATTTTTGACTCCATGGTTTATGAGCCGTAAAAGTATGAAATACTAAGGCAAAAAGAGGCTTTTAAAGCGCTCTGAATTTCCTTAGATTTCTGAATTTTTGTCCCTCCTCCTTGCGATTTACGAGTCGCAAAACTCTTGAAATACTAAGGGAAAATGAGCTTTTAAAGCACATGAAATCTCCTTGGATTTCTATCTTAATAAATTTAGTTTGAATCAAACCTAGGAAACTGATGAGATTATAAAACACTAACACCAAAGCAATTATAAGACAAACCAAACACCAACAAATAGCTTACCTTAGGTAGGGCGTACTAGGGGTGCTAACACCTTCCCTTTACGCAACTAGTCCTTTGCCTTAGAATCTTTGAAAGACCAGTTAGGTTTCCTAGTGACCATAATACTAGGTGGCGACTCCCTTATTCACAAAAAACAAAAAAAGACCCCGAAATCAATCGAGGATCGCCACGATGCCGTGCTCCGCTCGCGAGGGTGCGACAATGGTAATCAAGATTTTTATTTTTCGTTTTATTTAAGAATGAGATTGCTTAAACTAATTTAAACTAATTGAGTAACATTATATAATGTTAATTGAAAAAACATTTTATATTTATCAAGCTTTTGAAAAATTGTATATTAGTTTTTATTCATAGTATTTTTTTTAAATCTAAGAATTTGAATATATATCTTAAATTTGATATTATTTTTTTAAATAATAATCCAAGCATGTTCTTAAAGGCCATTGAAAGTCAAAGCAATTTTTTTTTTTAAAGTGAGATTTGAAACCCTTTAATATATATACTCTATGTTCACAAAAAAAAAAGTTTAGTTTTTTTAATGAAGGATAAAAACCTTTTTGGTTCAAATACTTCAACTTAAAATGATAACATACTAACATGATATCTTTTCAATGTGAGATATAAAACTTTTTGAAATAATCTTTTAAATTTCATTATTTATAACATGTATAGCCCATATTCACATGAATTGTTTCTTAATTTTTTCATATGAAATATTAAAAATTTAAATATATTTTTTAAATTTTTTCCGGGTTGACCCAGGTCAACCCGTGTAACCCGGGACTCGGCTCTTTGACCAGGTCAACCTCTGGGTCGAGTTTGATAATTATGGCCGCACCACCTAAAACATCAATGCCATAAATCAATATATTTGCATCCTTAAATCATATTCATCACTATACTTATTTCAAGAATCCATATGTTCACATTCAAGTGTTCCACATTTTACACCATCATACAATGAAATTGTTGCAAGCATTTAAGTTATGTCGGATCGGGGAATCTATTATAGAAAATCAGCAATGAAAACTGGTTTGCTGCTGACCGCACAATTTGACAGTAGAAACTGTTTCGCTGCAGGCACTTCAATTTTGGCAGTGAATGCTACTTCGCTGCAGCCAACACACTTTTAGCAACGAATGCTAATTCGCTGCAGACAACTCAATTTTGATAGCGAATCACAATCTTGCTACAGTCAATACACTTTCGGCAGCAAACGCTGATTCG
>Ga0325400_1002155_pt1 | contig 17036 bp, 11 predicted proteins | sample PopdelMetagenome_2_FD_205662 | JGI IMG/M metagenome (GOLD analysis project Ga0325400, IMG submission 205662) | Populus deltoides microbial communities from Bellville, Georgia, United States - Xylem-PdKOR-R1 | ecosystem: Host-associated > Plants > Phyllosphere > Stem > Wood/Secondary xylem... | reverse complement strand
GAGAGAGACATTGATTTGAGTGTTGAACCTGGAAATAAACTGATCACTAAATATTGCAATATCAATTTCACATTTCATACCATATCAAGGTCCTTTTTTTCTCCCCCTCCACTTCAGTCCTTGATCTTTCACCAGTACCACACAAATCCCCAACCAATCCAAATGGACTGTTGTCCAGTCCACCCATACTGGTATGGTCCGAGCGAACTCGCTCCAAGTATAAGTAAAATTGCTATTTTTCTTTTCTTAAAAAAAAAGAGTTGCTGCGTCAACCAACAAATATAATAATAGCTGGAAACACTAAAGTAATCAGTCAATCAAATGATTCGTTTTATAATTAACTCAGTCTATATTCTAACTTCAAGTTAAATTGGACCGACAGATGATTGGGGCTATGTGAGCAACTGGAATGTCGATTAAATATGTTCAAGAACTGAAAATATACGTACGTACTGAGATTACTAATTAATATCTTTTTAGCATTTTAATAGATTAAACCTCAAGTTGATGGCAATAAAGATTTTGACGTTCGATCTTTTGTGCTAGTCCTAAGCCAAGAAAAGGCAAACTAAACATTACTTAATATTGAATGTGATGAGAGAGAGACACAAAAAATAATTTTTTTTCTCTTACAATTTAAAATGAATTTCTATTTTTAAAAAATATAAAATACAATAGAACGTGTTATCTTTATCCCCATTTTTCTTATATCTTCTATCTACAAATAATAATATGATATTATCTTAAAATGCGTATTACTTTCTTTATGATAAATTATAAAAAAGTATAATTTTTATATTATCCCCTACCCGCTGGATTGTCTTTATTCAAATTAGGAAAGGAAAAAAAAATATATATATAAATATATTGATTTGAGCATTGAACCTGGAAATAAACTGATCACTAAATATTGCAATATCAATTTCTAAACTTTGCTTGCAACATATTTTGTTACTCTTGCACGCTTGCTTTCATCAGTGGCTTCGAGCTTGATCTTCAGCAGTGAGTGGCCCAATCCCACTGGGCCCAATAGGTAGAGCATGGGTGCCCAACTTCATATATCAGCCCAAAACGTCAACGGCCCAAACCCTTAAAAACTTCACATCTGGGCAACCCATAACCGCCAAGAAACCCATGTATAGAAGCCATAATAGCAGCACTCTAGGGTTACTATTTACTACATAAGGTTCTGTTGCGCTTCAACTTTGCATGTTCAAACGAGGTTCTTTGTTTCTTTTGTAAAATGTTTACACGTCTGATTTTCAGCTTGATGTTCTTTTTTAGAATCGTAGTCTTCTTTTCATTTGATTTTTGAACAAAATTCCTTGCCCTCAACATATTTTCTGATGCTGATCATATCTTGTGTGGTCAAGTTTCTAAATGCAATCCCCCTTAATCATGGATTCTTGAAGACAGTTCAAGTCTGACTTAGCTTGTATTTTCACGACCATGAATTTAATTTTCAAGTTGTAACTACTTGGTTTTTTACCTGTTAATAAACGTGTTGCCAATCTCCAAATTCAGTGGGTTCTTATTTCATCTAATTCCGTACCCTTAGATGGCACAAGCCATCTGACCTTGCATAGCTAGGCACCATTTAATGATCTGGTGGTAGTCTGTTCTGTAGTTTGATGCAGTTCTCTGAAGATTCACTTGTGCGTTCAACGTTCATTTTTCCTTGGTATCGAGATCCACACCAGGGGAATCTGATTTTGCGGAAGATTTATGGGAGACTTTGCTGGCACTGATAAGCTACCTATTATCATCTGTTTTTTTTTTTTTTTGCTCCCTTCCACTGATAAAATGGTATCTTCTGATCAGTTATCATCATGATCGATATTTAATGTGCTGAAAGAATGAATACCTAGTAATTGCTTGACAAGGTTTTTCAGTGTTTCAACTCCTGTATCTTGAACATTCATTTTCAATCCGACCCCTAGTTTGGGTCTGAATTTTACAAAAAATTAAAATGATTTTTTTTAATATTAAAAAGGAGATTTATTGGATGGATTTAAATTTTGTGGTTTAACTTGTTATTAAACCACAACTTGAACCATTGACTCCACTACGTTTTAAATACTATAATTTTTTAAAAATATTCTTTATTTAATTAATGATATAATAATAAAAATACAAAATATAAACAAATAATCTTTTTGAACATGGTGTGGCTCGGAAAAAACTTCATGTTGAAGGCCAGCATGAGGGAGCTCGGCGTAATATTTTGTGTGCAAAGTTGGTACTCGCACTCTGTTTGGCCATCTCATTAAGTGACTCTTAATTTCTCAATGGAAACAATTTCCTTCTTGTCCTTTGGCTTAATTGACCTTCCTTCAGTGTACAGAATTTGAAAGCAGGTGAAAACCTCGTCCTGGAATATGCGCTTCGTGTTCAAAAAATCACGTAGAAAGAACTTAAGGTTGCAGGACGGGAAAGTAAAGGGTGTTGGATCGGGTATTAAGAATTATTTATTTGAGATTTGGTGATATTATAGCGTAAAATCGAACCTTAATTTGGTTGGGTTATAGGGCTAGCTGCTTTGGTTGGGTCACACTGCCTGTTGTAGACAACTATCACGCTGCCTGTTGTGGGTGGAGTCGGTGTGAGGGGAATCGTAAAAGAGCTTTCTTCCAACCTTTAAGGTCTTCCAGTGCAACTAGCTGCGCGGGCATTTCTTCCTTTAGCCATGAGAGTACAAGGTTCGGTCACGCGAAAGCTGTCTTAATTAGATTTCCGAATCTTTGACTATATATGAGAACATTCGGTGCACAAAGGAAGAGCGTCTTTTTATCAGTAACCGCCTCTTTGTTTTTTGTTTTTTTAGAGGGAGAGCACAAAATTCCTTGGCAGTCTTCGAAAATCCATATATATAAACCCTTCCTCTCTCAATACATTTCGTATCCTTATCTGAAAGCTACTCAAAACCATATATGATGAGTATCTTCAAGAGACCTCTCTTTCTTGTGTCAAAATTCACCATCCTTTTGTTTCTGATCCTTGCTGCCAGTGCTACTGATCTTGTGATTGCAACCAGGCAACCTAAATTCCGAGCAAGAAGCATGTATTCTTCACAAAGTAACCGTCCCGTTCAGCCATCAGGACCTAATCCGTGCAGTTACCTGCCTGGATCAGGCCAATGCAAACCTCCTAAGTGATGTATGTTTCATGTATATCGTCCACGGTATGTTTCTTAAGGAAAAGAAGACTTTTTTTTTTTACTTTTTCCTAATTCTCTTCTTTCAAATCTTGCGGTTTGTCGTTAGATCATGTTAAATGGTTCAGTTTTTACCGCATTAATATTTTTCTTTACAGAGAAACTGTAGAATATACAGAAAGAGATATGTTTCTTTCATCTTATCTTCTCTCTTTAATAGAAATACCCTCCCTTCCTTCTTCTACCTCTTTTCAATATAGACTATATTTGAGTTTTGCTTTGTAATTTTATTTTCTTTTAATTTCTGACGATCTTGTGATCTCTCTGGATTTAGATTGATCATGTTTTTTTTTTTAATTTACGTACAAAATATTGCAGGGATCATGTTGATGGTGGAATTGTGGAAATTAAGAGCACAGGTAGGAAATAGAGAATGTGGCAAGGAGAGTGATATAATGAGTCCTTTTGTATGCAAGTTAATGATCATTGATAAATATTTCTTTCCCTAATTCGTGTTGGTTTGTTGATTTTGGATGTTAATGATGCAAATATGATGTTGAGTGTTGAATTAACTAGGTCGACGTTTATTGAAATATTTTTACCATATACTGTACATTGTTTACATAAAACCAAAATAGTTTTTTCTATTAAGAAACTATAGACTATATAGAAAGAGTTAGAGATGTTTCCATCATCTTCGATCGATTCTCTGTACCGGTACTCTTTAATTCTTCCATTTAATAAAAATGCCTAACATTCTAGTACTTTCTGTTGATATTGAAGATATTCTAATATTCTTTTTGACCACTCTTTTTATATACAAGACACTCTTCTACTCAAGCGAAAGAAGAAAATTAATAATAGTTAGGATAAATTACAATTAACTTGCCAAAGTTGCATTATTTTTAATGGGAAAAAAAGAAATATTCTTCAATGAATTAAGAACAAAATCTGGCTTGATCATGGCAGCCACCCACCAATCCAATGGAGACCATAGGCCATGTAATTCTTCATGTTTTAACTCATGACTCGGAAGAAGCTTTTTGTATATAAAATCAATATCATTCTATTCCCAGAGATAATAAAAGAGAAAAATATCTAGTAAGTTGGGGTAGCAATTATAGTTTAAAGTGTTTTTCGTTTAGAAATATATTAAGATAATATTTTTTTATTTTTTTAAAATTATTTTTTATAAGAGCGCATCAAAACAATCTAAAATAATTAAAAAACAATAATTTTAAATAAAATAAATCAGATTTTTTAATAACATGAATTGAACCGTTCCAAACATTCTCTAAGAAGAGAAAACGCTGACAAAGTTGAGGGTTAACACGAGGGTGCGTGGGAGACAAAACTAGCATATAGTTGCTAGACTCGGTTTGTAATCGAAGCACTTATAGTCATCGACTCAAATCCATATTTTTATTTAAAATGATGTATTTAATAAGAAGCAATAGCATGTATGGAAAGAGCCAGATCATCTTTGACAGTATTCTTTAATGATCATCTTTGACGAGGTGGAACTAAAAAATGAATTGACGAATCAACGAACGAGCAGGCAAGAACGAAGACAAGGTCGAGCAATTGCAGCCCAGAGCTTTGATTCCACTGCTATGGGTTGGCAATGGTCTATGATCATGAAGGCCTTTGGACCGCTTAAAAACTGATTTTTCATTTAATTTTGAATTTAAAGTGAATTTAATCGGTGTTTCAGGATATAAACAATATGTATAAAAAACAGGATTATATTTGATTGGAGAGATAAAGACACATAAAATAATTTTTTCCCTTTTGATAATTTAAATGAATTTCTCTCATTTTAAAATATAGAAAACAATAAAACATGTGATTTCTATCTTCATTATTTTTATATTTTTTATCTTTAAAACAATAACTTGATATTATGTTAAATTACAATATTAAAATATATGTTTGAGATTATGATTTCAACTTAATCTAATTGATTTGATGAGTTCAAAAATAATCAGAATAACTATTAAAAAGGATGGCTTCACTCTAAAAACTTTTGAAGAAGTCATTGTTTTTGTAATATTGAAACAATGAAGTATTAGATTAATATCCGAGTTTCGCAACTTAACTTACCAAACTCGCGAGCCGGATCATAAATCTCATTGGATTTAACAACTTTGTTCTTTAACTATTTTTTATCTAATGATATGATAATAGAAATAAATATTCATAAAATTAAGTAGCAATCAAACATTGAAATATTTGTTTGAAATTACGATAAACTAATAAAAAGCAAACCGAAATAAATTATGAAGATGAATTTAGAAAATGTTGAAGAAAAAAAAAGGCTTAAAATGATTTAATTGAAAGAAAAAAAATTTAAAGATGGAATTTAAAAAAAAACTATTTGATATTGTTATTAAACTCAACTCATCGGATCAAACTTTATACCTCATAACCCGATCTCTTGCCTAGCTTGGGTTCGAATTAAAAAAAATCAAGATGATATTTTTTTAATATTGAGACGGCGACTTATTAAATCGACTTAGATTTTATGACTTAACTTGTCAAACTCGCAATTCGGATTATGGACTCTATTGAGTTTTAAATATTTTGATTAAACTATTTTTTATTTAATAATATAATAACAAAAATATATACCTGTAAAATTAAGCATTAATCAAATTAATATTAGGATATTTGTTTGAAACAATAATATCATTATAGAAATCAAATTAAAATAAAAATTAACAAAATATGAAAAAAAAAATAAAGAAAAAAAACTAAAAAGCATTCAACAGGAAGGAAAACATTGAAAGATGGAATTTTGAAAAGACAAAAGGAAGTCACTTTCTTAACTGTTCTTACAAGAAAAGTAAGAGTTGAGGGTGAGGAAAACTCCAACATTTTCAGCACAGTAGTTCATATATAGTCAAAAGGGAAAACCTAACGAGTTGCCTCTGGCTTTATAAAGAATTGCTTATGAGGGGACACAATAATAAAGAAAGTGTTCAAAAAGAGTGCCAAAAGCCATATGATCCCTTTATTATTCTCAGGGAGTTCAAAAGGCAAACCTGTCTTAAATCAAGTTACAATGTATTATTCTCTTGAAACAAGTTACAATGTATTTTTTCTTTTATCTTGTATTTAAATCTCTTTATTCAAGAATATAAAAATCATGTGATTTTTATACAATATTATTTGAAATCTTAATGTTTGATATGAACAATACATGTTAATTTTGTTGGACTAGATAAGAATTAGTATTATTAAACGCAATCTAGCTTAATAAATAATTCAATTATCTAGTTTAATTTGGGTGTCAAATTAATCTAGATGGAAATTGACTTAATGAAATTCATGAACTAATTAATCGGGTTAATTAATTCAAATTAAATTAATATTATTTTAATTTTTTTAAATAATTTTATTTTAAATTAATTCAAATTACCTTATTTAATTCATAACTTGAATTTTAAAACATGTTATAAATTAAATTGAATTACTGCATGAAGCTGACCCGAGAGTACTCTTGAAAATAATTTTATTATTATTGTTGTTGTTTTTTTACTAAATTGCTTAGGTCATCTTTACATATCAAAGCATGCACTGCAACCCAGAACACAATATTCCTTGATAACGAAATTACCAGAGACCAACACCTAGTATCTATCGCCAACAGCACTTCTAGTTTCTAAAGGCAACGGTTTTTTCAGGTTTCGTTTTCTTTAAATGAACCCATCATTATTTCAAGCGCCATTTACAGTTCTGTCAAATCCAGTCACACAAATACATTTAGATCACACAAGTAGCTGTTTGATTTTATCAAAATCATTCCTTGGAAATCTAATCATTGAGCAGTGTCATTTTTTGTTATTCAGATGGCTTCAACAATGCTTTCTTTAGCTTCTACCACTCCTTCTGCTTCACTTTCTATGCAAGAAATTATCAAGGTACCGATAATTCTCTCTTTGATTGTCACTCTCTAGTGCTTTTCCTTATTGGGTCATCATTTTTTGAAGTGTTCTGTTTGGTTGTTGGGAAAATGTGGCCAATCAAGTAAATTGAAGTTATGAAAATCTGTGTTATGATTCAAAAGTTTCTGTTTTGTTGTTTTCTTAGCAACCAAATAGATGTTTGTGGTGTGGATCAGGAATTTTAACTGTGGTTTTGGGCAGGGAAAGGCGAGGCTTGGAAGTGGTAGTGTGAGTACATTGTTTAACAAGGAGAAAGGCAATCCCTTTATCAAGGCAAAGGTATATATGCCGTGTTTTTCTTAATGAGATTTTAGTTTTTTTATTCAATTATTGTTTTTATGATCCTGTGTTTTGTAATTACTGGAGGATTCTTGATTTTTGCTAAAGCAGAAACTATGTTCTTTTGCAAGTGTAAAAGATTGAGGCTTTATACATATTTGTTCAAATCATGATTTTTTACCAATGCGTGCTTCTGGTCCTTCAAAGATTTTGATATGATTTGATTTTGACCTAACATGCGTTATTTGGTAGGATTGGAGCTTGATATGTATTGGTTTCGCGATGTGAGTTTTTTTTTTTTCCCCTGATTTGCAGTCATTTGGCCGGATATCTATGACTGTCGCAGTTAATGTATCTCGTTTTGAGGGTATAGCTATGGCTCCTCCTGATCCTATCCTTGGTGTTTCTGAAGCTTTTAGAGCAGACACGGATGTAAAGAAGCTCAACCTTGGAGTTGGGGCCTACCGAACTGAAGAGTTACAGCCTTACGTGCTTGATGTCGTTAAGAAGGTCAGTAAACTTTTCAGTCTACGTGGTATATGTTTTTATAATGGGAATCTAGCTTTGGATCTTTTAACTTACAAGCAGCGACAATGATTTCTATGATGGCATATCTGAAATTGATTTTCATTTCTAGGCTGAGAATCTTATGCTGGAGAGGGGTGAAAACAAGGAGGTATGTCAATATTTTCAAATGTAAGAATGACAAATTTCCAATCTCCATATTTTGTTCAACTCACCTAACATCGATCATTTTTATGTAGTATCTCCCAATTGAAGGTTTGGCTGCATTCAATAAGGTGACTGCAGAGTTATTATTCGGAGCTGACAACCCAGTGATAAAACAACAAAGAGTATGTTGAAGACATAAGATCTTATTTCTTTTAAAAGGAATTCAGTTTCCTATCCCTGTCAACTACTGAGAACATAATAACATATTAATAATAAACTGGATATCGATTTGTAAAAAATTTCCAGGTTGCAACTGTTCAAGGTCTTTCAGGCACTGGTTCACTTCGATTAGCTGCAGCGCTCATTGAGAGATATTTTCCTGGAGCGCAAGTTCTGATATCATCTCCAACTTGGGGTGTGTGATGTCACTCCCTTGTACATTTTATATGATTTGTCTCGTTGCTATCAACATTAATGGCCAGCAAACTAATTTTGCAGGTAATCACAAGAATATTTTCAATGATGCAAGAGTTCCATGGTCCGAGTACCGATACTATGATCCCAAAACAGTTGGCTTGGATTTTGAGGGGATGATATCAGACATAAAGGTTTGTTGTAGATCAGTTACACTCCACTCAAAAAAAATTCGCCATTTTGTGTTGAATCATTTGATGGCCATCCTAAACTGCACGCTGCTGTATCTTTCATCTCATTTTTTGTCTTTCTCACTACTTCAATCTGCACTAGCGTACTCTCCTCTCTCTCCCCCTCCCTCCCTCTGGGGATGGGCAGTGCTCAGGCATGCGATTGAATCATACACTATCAGTGCTTGGTATGGGAATTCAGAGACAGAGGGGGTAATCTTTCTTTCATAACTTCAGATTCAGACTGAATCATTTCTCTGAAGTTTACTATTATTTTATTGCAGGCAGCCCCTGAGGGATCATTTGTATTGCTTCATGGCTGTGCACACAACCCAACTGGTATTGATCCAACCCCTGAACAATGGGAGAAAATTGCTGGTGTCATTCAAGAAAAGAACCACATTCCATTTTTTGATGTGGCCTACCAGGTATACATTGCTTTAAATCTGATCTGAGTTACACTTGCACCATCAATTTAATTGTCCTGCTGAACCAAAGATGTGCCTTTGTGAACTACAAAATCTTTATAGAGGTTTGTTGATGTAGTAATCGTGTAAAAATTCCTTGAGAATTGGAATACTGTTCAGGGACTGATATTTAATTTCAATTGTTCAATGTACTCTTAGGGATTCGCTAGTGGAAGCCTCGATGCAGATGCATCATCAGTGAGGTTGTTTGCTGCACGTGGTATGGAGCTTTTGATTGCTCAGTCGTACAGCAAAAACTTGGGCTTGTATGCTGAAAGAATTGGGGCAATTAATGTTGTCTGCTCATCGGCAGATGCAGCAGCAAGGTGCGATTAATAGATTTGCTAAATAAAGCTTGTTCACTTGCTAGTTGAGTTTGAGATGCTGTTCCCTTAAAATACATGCTATTCTATACTGCAGCATTGTTCATTTTCTAGCCTTTGTTTTGGTTAAGATTACCTAAAAATATGTCCTCGATATGATGCATAAAAGTATTATTAAATATTAACCAGGCAACCATCCGTTTTGTCATCACCATTTATTGGTTTGGTCTCCAAGCTGATAGGTCGTGTTTCTGTTGAATGCTTGAATATCTACAGTAGAACTGTGTTAATGTTTTCTTCTCTCTTTTTTTTCCTTCCAATGAACCATAAAGGAATGGCATAGATGTGAGGACATTGATTGTATCCTAAGTCGTGTGAACAATGGAATATTACACTTTTTGCTTCTCATTATTGGGTGACCTTTTGTGAACCTTTGTTGTAATTGGGGTTCTGTCAAAGGTGTCCTGTGAACAATTTGTTTGAACCACCAATTCGATAGGGAAAACTTCTTCTCACGTCATAATACCTGTTTAAATAATGGTTTTTTTTTCTTTTAATTTTCAGGGTTAAGAGCCAGCTGAAAAGGATTGCCCGACCAATGTACTCAAATCCTCCTGTTCACGGTGCTAGGATTGTTGCTAACGTTGTTGGGGATCCAACTCTCTTTAATGAATGGAAAGAAGAGATGGAGATGCTGGCTGGAAGGATAAAAAATGTGAGGCAGAAACTATTTGACAGTCTCTCCGCAAAAGATAAGAGTGGGAAAGATTGGTCTTTTATACTGAAGCAGATTGGCATGTTCTCCTTCACAGGCTTGAACAAAACTCAGGTGATTTCTCCTCAAATTTTTATCATTTCAGCGATTTTCGAGTGATTTTGTTGTGGTAGAATCATTAAAAAAAAAACTCGTCTTCTTCATATTATTCTTTTAAATGACATTTGTTATCATTTTATATTCATGGTTGAATTCTTGAATCTGTTCTTTTCCATTTCCCTCAAACCTCTCCATTGCCATCGTTAATTCATGATCTTTCTGTGTGTTCTTTTTATGTTCGATCAGAGCGAAAATATGACCAACAAGTGGCATGTCTATATGACAAAGGATGGAAGAATATCCTTGGCAGGACTGTCTTTGGCCAAATGTGAATACCTTGCTGATGCCATTATTGACTCTTACCATAATGTCGGTTGAAAGAGATAGTGAACGAGTATACCAGAACCAACAGTTAATAAATTTTGGTGACTTGGATGTTTTACTGAGTTTATATTATTTTACAGAAATTTTGTAATAATGTTCACTGGTATGACTGTCACAAATCCATGTAAACTGAGCTTTGATTGAGGCTGTTTATAACATCCCAGCTGGTGCGAGTTATAGTTTTACTGCGACATGGTGCCAATTTTCCTTTCTACCTTCTCTTCACAAGGCATTCTCTTTACTGTGATAACCTCTAACTTTATTAGGGAAAAACCGAAAAGAATTGCAGCACAGAAGAGAGCTCGCTGCTGAATCTAGAGATCCAAAAGATTCGTAAAGTGCTGTTTTACAGATTCTTTGAAGTTGCTGAAAAGATGAACTGATTGCGTACACAGCCAAGAGGTTGAAAATGAGCTTGGTGCAAATTTGGGATGCTATTTTTCTTGATCTCTAAACTTTGCTTCGATTTACAAGAGTAAAGATTCTAATGCTCTTGAAACGCATCGATATCAACCTTCTTGTCCGAAATAACCAACGACATGAATTATCAAATGATACATCAAAATATGCACATAAGAAAGTGCAGTGGATCAATGATTCATCAAACACAAACTAAAGCAGATGCAGCAGCATCCGAAAATAGTTTCCCTGATGCTTAGCCTTGCCGATGACCTCTAGGAGTTGTAGGTTGTGCAACTCTTAGCGTCCCTCCAAGCTCAAGAGGAACCAGTGGGACAAGAGAGTGCACAACATCTGTTATGAGGGGACGGTAACTCGGCTCTGGTTGAATACACAATACTGCCACTGCAGCAACCTGCACAAATTGCTATCCATTTAGCCAACTCAAGCAAATTGAAATTCCTAATCTACCCTAACATTACCTAAGCTTGGCCTAACTCAAGGCAAACGTGCTCAACTATCATTGCCACCAGTTTGAAACTTGGCTCCTCTCGCTTTAAAAAGGAACTAAATAACCTAAAGTATGCTTCCATATGCGTCTGGTTTTGTTAAAAAACTTAAACTAACTTACCTGGCTAAAAAAATTTCTTAGTTCAACAGACCCTTTTTCTCTCCTACCTTGCCAACAACACTTGGGGCAGAATTGATCAATTCGACCTTGAACTAAAGCAAACCTGAGGCAAAATTTTGTTGTGCCCACTCACAACTACCAAACCAATCCAGATTTATTACTTTAAGGAAAAATTTTCCAGGTTGCTTTGCATTAGTCAATCATGTACAGAGAATACCAAAACAATCCACTCACACTTTTAGATAGTACACATCCAATCAAAGAAGTAAACTATGGTTTTTGAGGTTCACAAACCTGGAACAAGTACTTCTCGTCTACTGAATCTCTGATCACAGGATCCACAATGGTTGGAAGGACAGCTCTGTTAGTAAGCTGAGGCATGGCCTGCATTTAAAATAGCCATAGAATTAAATATAGTTATTGAAATCTTGAATGATTGCCTCCCAAAAGAAAATAATTTTTTGGATGAGTAAACATACCCATGTTACTATAGATTGGCAATGAGCTGGTGCCAGTTTTTCTACAGGCCTTCTTCCTAATAGAAGCTCCAGAAGCACAACTCCAAAAGCATAGACATCACTCTTATCTGTCAATTCACCTATAATGTTTTAAAAAGTTATTTCTTGAGAGGGGGGAATGGCAAAATGCAAAACAAATACAATGGGATTCCAGTCATTTGCATTTCACTGACATTTTTTTCATCTATTCTCATGTGATTTGCTCCCTTAAGGGCATCCTTAAAAAATTGTTTGGTTGATGAACCTTGAGTGTTACATCATCTCCAAAATAATGGAGTGATCACACAACATTCGAGTGTTCTAGATTGTGAAAGCTCAAAACAAGCAGTGGCATTTTACACTTTGACCCAATAAAACTTTGATAGGAAATGCATCGTACTTCAGAGATGCTTTGACAATGCTATCTGAGATTCATTGCTTCTAAGCTCATCAAATCATGCAAAATGTATCAGTCTTCTCCCTAAATTCACCTAAACTAAACTAGTTTATATAAAAAAAGGTGGTTTCTCAACTCAACCCTGTTGTCTAGCTAACAAGTCGAAACTACTGATATCGAAATTTTAACCAGTTTAGTTTAGCATACCATCTAGCAGATACTCAGGGGCTACATAACCCACAGTGCCTGAAAGCTTGAGCTTGTTCTTGTTATGAGAACTATCAGCTACAGCAAGACCGAAATCTGACAGCTGAATCCAAACACAAGTTATGAGAAAGAGAGAGAAGGCAAAGTGAAGTGATGGAAGAAGAAAATAATTGAGAGTTTCATTAATTTAACACAAACTAAAAAAATTTATACATTTTTACCTTGGCATTGAAGTTGGCATCCAAAAGTATATTAGATGATTTCAGATCTCTATGGATCACTGCTGGCTTGCAGAACTCGTGCAGATATTCTAATCCTCTAGAGTCAACAATTTGAAATAAGCAAATACTCAAAGAAAAACAAACAAACAAAAGAAATTTAAAAATCAACAGAAAGAAAACAGCAACTCACCTTGCTGTATCAAGAGCAATTTTCAACCTTAAATGCCAGTTTAATGAAGATCCGCGAGAAGTTCCTAAAGCATCAACAAAATCCATGAAAAAAAATAGATATATATATATTAGCACTTCTATATTTCATAATGTCTTAACTCATCTACCATGACACAATAACCCTTAAAAAAAAATGGGAAAAATATTTTACCATGCAATAGATCTTCAAGGGACCCATTGGACATCAACTCATAAATAATGAACCCCATCTCCTCATGAACACTATAGCCCACAATAGAAATTATATTTGGATGCTGAAATTTGCTTAACAAACCCACCTCATTCTGCAATTCGAATTAATAACAAATCAGCACCGAGAAAACAAAGCTAAAAGGAAAAAAAATGCATCAAATCTTCAAGAAAATTGATAGCACCTCAAATTCTCTCTGTGCATCATCAGTTGCACAGTCTAGTTTCTTGACTGCAATACTTGAGTCATCTTCCAATACAGCCTTATATACAAGTCCGAATCCACCCCTCCCCAACAATTTATCATCTTCAAAATTGTTTGTTCCTTTCTCTAGTATCTTATAATCGATTAATGAAACAGATCCCTTGTTACTAACCATTCTCAAGGAACTGAATTTGCCAAAAAATGGTGCCATTGAAAGCCCTTTCTCCACATCTTCACATCAAAACAAAGAATTACTAACAAAAAACACAGCAGTGAACACAAATTTTGGAGTAATATAAAGATGGGTTGTTGGTAGAAAAAGAAACCTAAGCACCTGAACACTGAGAAGCTTTCTTCTTTTGACAGGACTTCCTGTAGTAAATGAAACAAGAAAACAGAGAAAGAAAGACGATAACAACAAGAATGCTACAACAAACAATGAGTAACAAAATTATTTTCTTGTGCAACTCCTCGTGCTTTTGTTGGTCTTTGATTCCCATTTCCAATTCAACCCCTGGTCAAATTATACAAAGAAGCAAACCTTTTAGCTTATTAAGCTTTTTCAAAAAAGAAAAGAACCATTAAAACTAAATCTTGAAACTCTATCAACACTGTGTAGAGAGATGGGATCATGACCCAAAGAACTAAACTTTTTGTTACATATAGTGTGAAGCCATAAATGCACTAGATTATGTAGTCGTTACTTAAATTTGGCACAGAAAGTTTGAATTTTTGAAATCACTTAAACCACCCCAAAATCATTTCTTTTGAAAACTAAAAAGGGCCTTTAAGTACCTGGAGAGAAGGCAGCCATGGAAGTGGAAATGGGAGAAATGGGAGAGGGGGGTGGTGAAGAAACAAGTGGGTCTTCTTGTATGGCATGTACTACTACCAGACATAAGTGAAAAAACCAAATGGGAACTGTTTGAAGAGCAAGAACAAGATGAAGAAGCTTCATTGTTTGTATGTATCTAAGTTGAAAGAACACATGAAGATTGAGATATATGTTAGGACTTTGAGGTTCCTTAGCTTTGTGGGTTCAACAAAGAGAGAGGTTGCAAGTCGTGGAACACCATGGGAATTGGGAAGGGTTTGTGTGTGTAGATTGGTTAACACTTTGTTTTGGGTCTTCTTCCAGTGCTAGGAAATGTCTTTCCTTTTTTTTGAATCTTTTTATCTTCCTAGTAAACTGTTTTTCTGTGTTTAAAAAGGAAAAGAAAAGGGAACAAAAAGAGGCCGAAGAAAGCTATTTATGATTTGAGCCATTGAATTGGGGCCACCACACAACAATCATGTGGGCAGTTGTAAAAGAGATTAATAAAAGTTATATATCCAAAAAAGTTGTGAAAGCTATATTACGTGTGTGTTTTTTTTCAAAAAATTTTATTCTTAATATTATTTTATTAATATCATTAAAATAATATCAATTTTATATTATTTTAAAAAAAATTTAAAAACATTTTGAAAGAGAGAACCTACCACAACATTAAACAATCACATTGATTAATATAAAGTTTGGCTGATATCTTAAAATTAAAAAAATATACATTTAATTGAAGAGACTGATATAAATATATAAAATAAATTTATTTTTTATATAAGAAGTACAAGAAGAGAGATATCACACCTATCTCTAGTGTTTTCATATCTTTTATTTCAAAATAGTAACTAAAATTGTTTTAGTGTGTTCTAAGAAGGTAAAAATTATTAAATAGTCTAGCATGCATGAAAAACAAGTAAATATCATTTTGATTTTTCAATTTAGATTTTCTCTTTTAAAACCCATTTGCCTGCTTTGTTCAATTAAAACTCAGATCGATCGATGGAAAAACAATAAGAATTTAGAATTCTGGGAATAAATTTAAGTTTGTATGTGGAAATAAAGATGTCTTTTTTACAATTTAGAATCTTGGAACCCTTTGGAATTGGTAGCAAGAATGGCCATGTTAGGTTCTTGTCAAGTTTTCATTCTCTTTTTGAATAAATCAATCTCAAATGATAATAAAATCCCATTTCGTTTTTCATAAAAAATAGAAACAAAACAATTTGCAATGCCCTAACAAGGTCTTACTCGGCCTTGGCATCACATTCAAGATGTTTTATTTAATTTAGTTTTTTTTATTAATGTAAGTGTCCAAACCAATTCACACGTATCTCGACTAATCTCATGGGTCCTGAAATTAACGACTATATAAACTTCTAGTGATCATCATATTAGCAACCACGTGACTCGAATCTGAGACCACAGGGAAAACAAACTTGTTAGTTCCAAACTCTTATTATTGAGCCACCTACTAGATTAATTTGGCTTTCAATATCTAAGAAAATGTCAACAATTTTTTGAAAAAAAAAATGTCAACAAACAATCTGTTGGAAGAACTTAATGCTTTGATCTCGTAGTCAATCGCTAGGACATTGTTTTCTAGCGCATGTAGATGCATAGATGTTGTAATATTCTTAATGCAACAAGTTTTCAACGAGGGAATAAAACCTAACAACTATATTCGAAGGCGTGGTGTAAACAAGTTCCTTATGTCCTTCTCATTTTTGTTGAGTAATGGTAACATAAACAATTTTGTTTTGAGTACCAACCGATGCTGAAATGTTCATTCCATTGAAGTAAATATGAAGTTATCAAGTCAGTTAATAGCTGACAACATTGCTCATATCCACTTTCTCTCTGCAATATTTTTATCTACAAACGTTTGTTCTTACGAGGATCCTTTGTTATAAAAATCAAACTCGTAATTCTAGGAATTGATTCATGCTTAGGTTTTATGTTAGATTAAATTTAATCCAGTTAATATGACTTGATTGGATTATAATTTAATTCTTTAAAATTTAAGTAAAACTGAGTTTGATTTTAAAAAACATTATTTAAAAATAACAACACAAGTTAATTTACAACTTACAAATAAGTTGGGTTTCATGTTTAATTAAATTGAAAATTAACCTAATCAAACTTATCTTTATCAAATAAAATGAGTTAATATGATTCGAATGGCTTGTAAGTCAATTTATGACTTGATAGAACTCGTTAAAATTTAACTAAATCTCGGTTTAATTTTAAAAGAAAAAATACTTAAAAATGAAAATATTTTGATTTTTAAAATAAAAATTAAATAATATTATTTTAAATTCATCTAAATTTACACTTGAAACCGACCATGCTGCTATCATAACTATGCAATTAACTTCTAAACCTAATACAAAGTGACTTTTAAATGTCTGGATCTGTTTTCGATAAAGTTTTGTTGCTTAGAGAAGCAACAAATACAACAACTATCTTGTGATTAAACAGTTTATATTATTTAAAAATATTTATTTGACTAAAAATAATTTTTTCATAGATAATAATCGGGAAACAGTGAAGCA
>Ga0325400_1002153_pt1 | contig 17040 bp, 18 predicted proteins | sample PopdelMetagenome_2_FD_205662 | JGI IMG/M metagenome (GOLD analysis project Ga0325400, IMG submission 205662) | Populus deltoides microbial communities from Bellville, Georgia, United States - Xylem-PdKOR-R1 | ecosystem: Host-associated > Plants > Phyllosphere > Stem > Wood/Secondary xylem... | reverse complement strand
ACCGTGGTGGCGCTGCTCGCCGCGCGCCGCGGCGGCATGCGCGCGCGGCAGCGGCAGGCGCAGGTCGACCCCGCGCGGCACCGCCACCAGCGTCGTCGCGAAGGCGATCGCGGCCGCCACCACCGCGATCAGCAGCGCCGCGATCACCCGTTTGGAGCGGCGGCTGCGGCGACCGGTGGGATCGAAGAAGACGGGGGCGGACATGGGCTGGCCTTGCATGGGCGCGCGACGCGCGGGAACAATCGTCCTCTACCGCGGCACGGATAATCGCTGCGTGGGCCGAGGCTTACAAGTTCGTCATGATCCGGTTCGGCGGGCGCGGAGGGCGCGCCGGCGGGCGTGGCGCGCTAGCCCAATACTCCCGACCGGTACCAGCGCCGGATCGCGGGCAACCGCGTCAACTCGCAGCCGCAGCGCCGGCAGCGCGCGTGCGCGGCGCCGTTGGCGTCCACCGTCACTCGGCGGGCGGGCAAATGGCGTCCGGCGCGGCAGTCCGCCGGCATCGGCTCGGCCCCCGCGTCGGCCTCCGCCTGCGCGCCACCGCCGGCACGCGTGTTCAGCCCGGCGAGTCTCACGACGAGGCCAGGTTGAGCAGCGCGTCGACCGGGCGCGGCGGCGTCACCTGGAAGCGCGCCATCATCCCGCCCGCGCGCGGTGCCGGGGTCGCCGCCGCGGATGGCTTGCCGACCAGCAGCGAGAGGTCGCGCAGCGCCTTGATCATCGCTAGTCCGCGCGGTGCGGCGATGTAGCGCGGCTCCCACTCCGGCGCGAACTTCTCCTTGTAGGTGCGCAACCCGCGGAAGCCGTAGAAGCGCTCGCCGTGGTGGAAGATCAGCGCCGCCGCGCGCGCCCAGGCGGGGGCGAGCCGCCGTCCCGCGATGCCCGAGAGCGGCGCGATCCCGAGCGAGAAGCGACGGTAGCCGCGCTCGCGCGCCCAATCGATCAGGTGGACGAACAGGAAGTCCATCGTTCCCGCGGGCATGTCGTCGCGGTGGCGCATCAGGTCGACCGAGGCCTCGTTGCGCCCCTCGGTCAGCCACAGGTTGGCGAAGGCGACGATCCGGCCCTCGACGCAGACGAGCGCCATGTCGAAGTGGCGGAGATAGTCGCGATCGAAGCGGCCGAGGCTGAAGCCCTTCTCATTATGCCCCTTGGCGCGCATCCACTCGTCCGAGATGGCGGCGAGCTCGTCGATGATCACCGGCACCGCGGCGGCGGGCACGATGCGGAACTCGGCACCCTTGCGCGCAGCGGCGCGCTCCGCCTTGCGCACCGAGCGCAGCCGCGGCACGTCGAGCACGAACGATGGCAGGTCGACGATCGCCTCCTCGCCATACTTCACGATCTGCAATCCCATGCCGATCGCGAGATCGAGCACCAGCCCGGTGACCTGATAGAGCAGCAGCCGGCCCTGCGCGCGGTCGGCGAGATCGCGGATGCGCCACAACAGCTCGCCCCAGGTCTCGGCCGGGCCGATCGGGTCGCCCATGATGATCCAGCTGGTGCCGCGCACCTGGTACATCAGCATCGCGCGTCCGTCCTCGGAGAGCAGGAAGCGCTTGTCCCCGGTCAGCGCCAGCATCGCGTCGGTGCGTTCGGCGTTCGCGAGCACGCGCGCCACCGCGGCGGGATCGGCGGGCACGTCGGGCACGCTGCGCGCCGGCCCGAGCAGCCGCCACATGGCCACGGCGGCGAGCATCACCGCGACCGCCAGGGTCGCGCGGAGGAAGCGCGGCGCGTCGCCGTGCAGCGCGAAATGCCACCACAGATCGTCGTCGTACGGCACGTGGCGATAGGCGATCAGACCGACCCAGGCGGCGACCCCGACCGCGACCGCCACCGCCACCAGCCACGCGCTCGACAACGGCGCCTGCGTCAGCGCGGTGCGACGATAAAAGGCACCGCGGGTCCATTGCAGCAGCGCGGCGAGCGCGAGGCACACCGCGGCCTCCTCGTAATCGATGCCCTTGGCGAGCGAGAAGGCGGCGCCGGCGAGCAGCAGCGCGCGCGTGGCGACGAAGGCGCCGTCGAGCCGGCGGTACAGACCAGGCGCGAGCAGCAGCAGCCCGGTACCGACCAGGCTGGCGGCGACGTGGCTCGCCTCGATGAAGGGCAGCGGCAACAGCGCGTGGAGCGCGCCGATGCGCGGCGCCAGCGCGGGCAGCGAGCCCGACAGCAGCAGCATCGCGCCTCCGGCGAAGCTCGCCGCGGCGAGCACCAGCGGCGCCACCTCGCTCGCCAGCGCGCTCGAGTCGCGCAGCAGTCGCGGCACGCCGTGCTGGCGGCGGCCCTCGTGCCACGCCAGCAGCGCCACGCCGAGGGCGAGCGGCAGCACGTAATAGACCAGGCGGTAGGCGATCAGCGCCGCCACCAGCGCGGCGCGGTCGCCCGGCACCACCGCCAGCACCACCGCCTCGAACACGCCGATCCCGCCGGGAACGTGAGTCACCAGCGCGACCACGATGCCGAGCGCATAGGCCAGCACGAAGGCGGGGAGCAGCGTGACCGGGGCGTGCGGGATCAGCACGAACAGCGCCGCCGCGGCCGCCGCGGTGTCGACCAGCGCGATCGCGATCTGCGCCATCGCCTGCGAAGCGCTCGGCAGCGGCAGGGTGAAGCGCCAGACGCGGAGCGGCCCGCGCGCCATGCCGCAGGCGGCGACCAGCGTGACGACGCCCGCGAGCACCGCGGCGCCGATCGCGTGCGCCGCGGCAGCGCCCAGCGTCATGTCCGCGAGGGCGATCGGGCCGTCGCGCAGCGTCAGCGCGGCCCCCGCCACGGTGACGACGCCGAGCCAGAAGGTCGCGCTGGCGATGCCAACGACGCGCGCGACGTCGGGGCCGTCGAGGCCGGCGGCGGTATAGACTCGGTACCGCGCCGACCCTCCCGTGAGCAGCGCGAGCCCGAGATTGTGCGACAGCGTGTAGCTGGTGAACGACCCCAGCGCGGCGACGCGCCAAGGCATTGGTCGACCGATAACGCGCAGCGCCATCGTGTCGTAGAGCGTCAGCGCCAGATAGCTGAGCGCGGTGAAGCCCAGCGCCAGCGCGATCTGCGTACCCGACAGGCCGTGGATCGCCGCGCGGACGTCGGCGAGGCGGATCTCGCGAGTCAGCCGCTCGACCGCGGCGAAGCCGAGCCCGAGCAACAGGACCACCGCCGCCACGGTGGCGGGGGTGCGATAGCGTTCAAGGCGGGCGCGCAGCTCAGGCATGCGGCGGCTGCGCGACGCGGTGCCACAGCTGCGAGCGGCACACGAGACCGTGGAGGATGCAGCCCTTCACCCGCAGACCGTCGCTGCCGACCGGCTCGATCTTCGAGTAGAAGCGCCGGCCCATGTCGGGGACGAAGACGGTTCCGACCCAGCCACCCGAGGTCGGTCGGTAATTCTCGAGCAGCTGGGTGCCGATCAGCCCGGTGACACCGCCCTCGCGCGCGTCGGCCTGCGCCTCGGTGCTGGCCCAGACGATCCAGCCGCACAGACGGTCGCCGCACGCGCCCGTCCGCACCGCCACCGATCCATATGGATTGAGCCACGTTCCCAGCGGGCTCGCCGCCGGAGCGGCCGCCGCCCCGACCGGGAGCGCGAACGCCATCGCCGCCGCGATCGCCGTCGCCATCATCCCGCGCATGCTTCTCACGTGTTCAATCCCCTGCTCTGTTTGAGCGACCGTGTAGGACGGCGCGCATTGCGAGAGGCTCGTCGTCGACTGAATTATCGGTAATGTGGCGCTCAGCCGCCCTGCCGGATGGCCTGCCACAGCGTCGCGCACAGCCGATCCGGGTCATGGTTGAGGTAATGGTCGCCGGGCAGCGTCACGACGCGCACGTTGCGCTGGCGCCACCGCGGGCACAGGCTGTTGGCCTCGGTCGCGCCGTGGACGCACAGCACGGGCGCCCAGTCGACGCGGCGCGCGCTCGGCAACGCGGCGCGGTCGGGCGGGCCGTCGAACAGCCCGCCCGGGCTGGCGCGGAACAGCAAGGTGTCGCCCGGCACCGCGAAGATCAGCTGCGGCACGCGCGCGCGCAACGGCAGCGGCAGCAGGCTCGCGCCATATTGCAGCATGTCGGCGCCGAACGACTGGCCCACCAACAGCACACGGTGGGCGCCCGGCAGCGCGAGCGCGCGGTGAGTCGCCTCCGCCACCAGCGCGGCCGCCTCGGCGGGGCTGCGCCCCTCGCGAAAGGCGGTGAGCGAGTTGATCTCGAGCACGGGCATACCGTGCGCCGCCAGCATGCGGCCGATGTGCGGCGTCATGCCCGCGTCGAAGCCGGAGTCGCCCGAAAACAGCACCGCCACCATACCGCGCTGCGCCGGCGAGGGCGCCGTCGCCGCCGGCACCAGCCGGTACATCGAGGGATTGTAATAGCCGAGCTCGCCGAGATAGCCGAGCACCAGCAGGCCCCCCGCGGCGAGCAGCGCGAGCGCCGCGCCGAGCGGGTTGCGGCGACGCGGCGGCACGGGAAAGTCGGTCATGGCTCAGGCACTCAGCGCTTAGGTGATGACGAAGCAGGCCGCGGTGAGCAGCAGCATGGCGAGGATGAAACAGGCGTCGGCGAGCTGCTCCATCAGGTGCAGCCGCCGGTACGAGGCGCCGCGCAGCGCGACATAGGACGTCAGCGTCGCGACCAGGAACAGCAGCGAATCGATCGCGAGCAAGTCGTCCGCCACGCCGGCGCGACGGCCGCTCGCCACCCCGAGGTGGAGCAGCCCGATACCGGTGAGGCAGACGCCCACCATCGCCGAGGCGATTGGGCAGATTAGCCGGCAGATGCGCTCGTCCAGTGCGGCGCGGGGGGTAAGCGGCGGCTCCATCAACCCCGCCCTGCCCGCCGCCGCCTGCCAGCGCGCTGACAAAAACATTAGCGATTCGTCATCTTACGCTCATCGCTCGAACAGCCGTGCGCTGGCACAACAGGCTCGACGCCCCGCGCCGCGGCGTCAGCGGAGACCGTCGCGCATGGCCAGCCACCCCGTCCACGCTTTCGCCGCCCGCCTGCTTGGCAAGTCCCCGGCGGCGCTGGACGCGGAGGAGCGCCGCGTTCTTACCAAGATCGAGGAGCGGCTGCCGATCGCGCGCGACGCGGGCGACGTCGACGACGAGACCGCGACGCTCGGCGACCGGCTCGCCGATCGAGTCGCCGCAGTGGGCGGCTCCTGGGGCTTCATCCTGGCCTTCACGCTGCTGCTGATCGGCTGGATGCTGCTCAACAGCGGCGTGCTGCCGCGGCTCGGCCATGCCTTCGACCCCTATCCTTTCATCTTCCTCAACCTGATGCTGTCGACGCTGGCAGCGATCCAGGCTCCCGTGATCATGATGAGCCAGAACCGTCAGGCGGCGAAGGATCGGCTCGCCGCGCGGCTCGACTATGAGGTCAATCTCCGCGCCGAGCTCGACATCCTGCGGCTGCACGACATGATCGAGCACATGGTCGCGGCGCGGCTCGACGAGTTGCTCGAGCGCCGGCCGGCGGCATCATGACGAGGCTTCAGCCGCTCGACCGTGCGGTGCTCGCCTCCGCGTTGCTCGCGGCGCTCGGCTCGGCGCTGGCGCTACGCGGCGTCCACCAGCTCCACCACGCCCGCGGCGACTCGGTCGGGGCCACCTTCGTCGCCACCGCGCCGCCCCGCGGTGTGATTCCGATGGTGACCAGCCTGCGCGCGGGCGGGCCCGCGGAGCGCGCCGGGCTGCTCGTCGGCGATCTCGTCGAGCGGGTCGACGGCCGCGCCCCCGCGACGCTTGCGGAAGTACAGCGCGAGATGGCAACACACCCGCGGGTGAAGCTGGTGGTGCGGCGCGGCGCGCGCGACCTGCCGATCGAGGTCCGCGGGCGGTGAGAGGAAGAGCGTGTCGCAGAAGATCCTGCTGATCGAGGACGATGCCGCTACCGCCGACTTCGTCGCCAAGGGGCTGAGCGAGGAAGGCTTCGTGGTCGACCGTGCCGACAACGGGCGCGACGGCCTCTTCCACGCCACCGACGGCAGCTACGATTGCGTCGTGCTCGATCGCATGCTGCCCGGCATCGACGGCATGGCGGTGCTCGCCGCGATGCGGGGCGCCGGCATCGAGACGCCGGTGATCGTGCTCTCCGCGCTCGGCTCGCCCGAGGACCGCGTGAAGGGGCTCACCAACGGCTCCGACGACTATCTGGTCAAGCCGTTCGCCTTCGCCGAATTGCTCGCGCGCATCCGACTGCTGGTCCGCCGCGGCCGCAGCGCGCCGGCGGTGGAGACGGTGCTGCGCTGCGACGACCTCGAGGTCGACCTGCTCGCGCGCCGGGTCAAGCGTGACGGCAAGACGATCGAGCTGCAACCGCGCGAGTTCCGGCTGCTCGAGTTCATGCTGCGCCACGCCGAGCAGGTGGTCACGCGCACGATGCTGCTCGAGGGCGTGTGGGACTATCACTTCGATCCCGGTACCAACGTGATCGACGTGCATCTCAGCCGGCTGCGCAAGAAGGTCGACGAGGGTTTCGCGCGACCTCTGCTCCACACGGTGCGCGGCTCGGGCTACCGGCTCGGCGTGAACCCCTAAAATGCGCGCGCGCTGAGGTGCACTGGCGCTCGACCACGGCGCGCTTCGCCGCGCTCGTCTTCCTGCTGCAAGTGGCCGCGGCGGCGACGCTGCTGCTGACGCTGCGCGCGATCGTGCGCGGCCAGGTGTACGATCGCGCGCTCGCCACCGAGGAGGTGTTGCGCCAGGACCTGCTCGCGATCCAGAGCGACGCGGGCACCGCCGGGCTGGCGCGCGCGATCGAGCTGCGCGGCGCGCGCCCCGCCCGCGCTGGCGCGGTGGTGCTGCTGGCGGACGCGGCGGGCAACAGGCTGGCGGGCAATCTCTCCGCCTGGCCGCCCAACATCTTCCCCGACGACGGCACGATCGCGGTAGAGCTGTACCGCCGCCGCCACGACGCGCCCGAGGCGATGCTGGTACGCGCGACGCGGCTGCCGGGCGGCGCGCGGCTGCTCACGGGCAGCGTGGTGGAGGGCGAGCGCCGCACCGTACGCCTGCTCGAGGCGGCGATGCTGGTGGCCCTGTCGCTCGCGATCGCCTTCGCCGCGCTCGCCGCCTGGCTGGCAGCGCGGATGATCGTCACCCGACTGGACGACACGGTGACGACGCTGCGGGCCGTACGCGGCGGCGATCTCTCGCGCCGCGTCGCCGACGATCGCAGCGGCGACGCCTTCGCCCTGCTCGCCGACGCGGTGAACGCCACGCTCGACCGGCTCGACTCGCTGGTCAGCGAGCTGACGATCGCCACCGACACGCTGGCGCATGACCTCAAGTCGCCGCTGACGCGGCTGCGCTCGGCGCTGGAACGCGCCGCGGCGCAGGTCAGTGAGCCCGCTGCGCAGGAGGCGGTCGACCGCGCCCTCGGCGAGGGCGAGCGCGTGCTCGCGCTGGTCGAGACCGCACTGCGCATCACGCGCGCCGAGGCAGGCATCGGGCGCGAGTCGTTCGCGCCGGTCGACCTCGCCAACGAGCTGGAGCAGCTCGCCGAGATCTACGGGCCGCTCGCGGAGGATGCGGACCGCGCCATCCGTGTGGTCGCGCCGGAACCGCTGACGCTGCCGCTGCATCGCGAGCTGATCGCGCAGGCGCTCGGCAACCTGATCGACAATGCGCTGAAATATGGCGCCGGCACGATCACGCTGTCGCTCAAGATGACGCCGAATGCCGCTACCGTGAGCGTCGCCGACGAAGGTACCGGCATCGCGCCCGAGCATCGCGCCGTCGCGCTGAGCCGCTTCGGCCGGGTCGACGAGGCGCGGGGTGGCAACGGTGCCGGGCTGGGGCTCTCGCTGGTCGCTGCGGTGGCGCGGCTGCATGGCGGCAGCGTCACGCTCGACGACGCCGCGCCCGGACTAATGGTGGCGCTGGAGCTGCCGCTGCGGTCGTGAGGTGAGCGCGGGCTGTAACCCGATGGGACGAGGCGTATGGGATCGTGCAACGGGCATGCCCGAAGGCCGGAGCTCAGATGCGGGACGCCGATGAGACCCACGACCTCTTTCGCAACTGGGCCTAGGCCATCGCCGGGCACGCAGGGTGGATCGAGGTCGCGACCTACCGACCTGGCGCTCTACGCCTCCTGCGGCGCTGCTCCGGCCCTTCTCGCCTATCCCTGACCTGCGGTGATCTTGGCGATCTCGCGCGCGACCATCTGCTCGACCAGTCGCGGCAGATTGTGATCGAGCCAGTCGCTCAGCATCGGGCGCAGCATGTCGCGCACCAGCCCCTCGAGCGTGCCGTCGCTGTCGGGCTCGGGCTTGACCACCAACCGCGACAGCGCGCCGAGCGCACCCCGGGTCGCCTCGACCGTCGCCGGCGACACTGCCGGCTCGGGCACGGCCGCGTTGGCTGCCGGCGTCGATGCAGGGCCCGCCGCAGGCGGCGGCGCGAAGCTGGGCTCGGTCTGAGTGAAGCTCGGCGCCGGCGGCTCGGGCGCGCGCTGCTCGGCCGCGCGCTGCTCCGGGAAACGTGCGGGCTCGGGCGCGGGCGTCGGCGCGGCAAGCGAGTCGTTGAGCTCAAGGACATGGTCGCGATCGTGGCCGCCGAGCGGACGCGGCGCGGGGCGGCGCGGCGGCTGGGCCTCGCCCTCCTTGATCACGCGCTTGATCGAGGCGAGGATGTCCTCCATCGAGGGCTCGGCGTTCAGATCCGCCATCACTTGGTCCCCACAGCGTGTTTTCCCGCGCTAGATCAAGGGCGCGGCCGGTCCACACCTGTCGTCAACGCGGGTGATCTGTCAACATTGCTCTCGAGCAGAGGATCCAGCTCGCGGGTGACCGTGGCGTCCTGCGCACCGATCGCGGCGGTGCTGGCGGCGACCGGCTCGGCCGCGCGGGTGCGCGCGAAATCGTTGAAGCGCCCGCGCGTCGCGCGATAGTTGACGGTCGGGTCGTACAGCGCGCCGCCGTCGAGCCCGAGGTCCTCCGCCTCGGCATGGCCCATCGCCGCGAGCAGCGAGAAGCCCGCGACATAGGCGTCGCGTCGCGCGCTGACGAGCGTCACCTGGCTGTTGAGCAGCTCCTGCTCGGCGTTGAGGATGTCGAGGATGGTGCGCGTGCCGACACTGTTCTCCGCGCGGACGCCCTCCAGGCTGAGCTTGTTGGCGTTGACGGCCGCCTCGGCCGAGGCGATCACCTCGAGCGACGAGCGCCACACCGCATAGGCCGAGCGCGCCTGCGCCACCACCTGGCGCTCGGCGCCGGTGGCCTGCTCGATCGCCTGGCCGCGCAGTTCCTGCGCCTGGCGCAGCTGCGCCGCGACACGTCCGCCTTGGAAGATCGGCAGGTTGATTGAGGCGCCGATCGCGGTGGCGGTGCCGGTCTGGCCGACGCCCAGGCCCGCAGCGTTGCCGCGCCCGAGCGTGCCGAGATAGTTGAAGTAATTCTGTCCGATCGTGGCGCCGAGCTGCGGCAGGCGGCCCGCGCGCGCGACCTTGACGTCATAGTCGGTCGCCTCGCGCACCTTGCGCGCCGCGAGCAGGTTGGGATTGTCCTGCAGCGCGATCTCGACCGCGGCATCGGCGCTGTCCGGCAGCTTGGGGAGCGCGGGCGGCTGCTCGAGCGTGCCCGGAGGAGCGCCGACGAGCCGGACGTAATTCTCACGGCTGGAGATCAGCGTCGCCTGCGCCGACTGAAGCTGCGCGCGCGCGAGGCTGAGCCGCGCCTGCGACTGCGCCACGTCGGTGCGGGTGAGGTCGCCTACCTCGAAGCGGTCGCGGCTGGCGCGCAGGTTGGTCTCCAGCACGCGCACGTTCTGCGCGTTGAGCGCGACGATCGCCTCGTCGCGGATCACGTTGTTATAGGCGCCGACCACGTCGGTGAAGGTGCTCGCCTCGACGCCGCGCAGGTTGGCCAGCCCCGCCTCGACCCGCGTCTCGGCGGCGCGGACGCCGTATTTCACCCGTCCGCCCTGGTATATCGGCAGCGTCACCCCGGCCGAGGCGCTCAGCTGGCGCTCGGGCGTGGTGAAGCTGTTGCCGCCGCGCAGCAGGTTCTCGTTGAGTCCGGTCGAGGTCGACAGCACCGGCCGCCCGCCGGCGCGGGCGATCGGCACGTTCTCGTCGTTGGCGCGCTGCGCCGCGCGCTGCGCCGTCAGCGTCGGGTTGTTCTGATAGGCCTTGGCCAAGGCGTCGCGCAGCGTCTCCGCGGAGAGCGGCGTGCTCGCCAGTGCGAGCAGCGGGAGCAGCGGCAGCGAACGTCGGCGCAAGCGGATACCTCGATCAGAAGGTGAAGCCGCGCGGTTTGGCGAAACCGGGCAGGCGGACGGAGTCGATGTCGGCGAAGGGCGTCAGCGCGGTCGCGGCGCCGCGGTGCGCGCCGGCGGCGAGGCGGAACACGCCGCGCTCGATCAGCCCGGTCGCGATGCGCCCGCCGTCGACGACCTGGGTGAGCAAAGTCGACGGCAGCTCCTCGACCGCGCCGTCGACCAGCAGCACGTCATAGGGCGCGCCCGTGGCATGGCCCTGCGCGAGCGATGCTTCGACCACGGTCACCTTGGGCTCGTCCGCAAGCGCGGCGCGCGCGTGCGCGGCGAGATCGGGCGACTCTTCCACCGCGACGACCTCGGCGACGATCCGCGCCAGCACCGCCGCGGTATAGCCCGCCGCCGCGCCGATCAGCAGCACGCGATCGCTCGCGCGCAGCCGCGCCTCGACCAGCAGCCGCGCGGTAGCGAGCGGCGTGTTGAGCGCGCGCCCCTGCCCCAGCGCGATCGCGGTGTCGCGATAGGCCATCGCGGTCGATGCGGCGGGGACGAAGCGCTCGCGCGGCACTTCCGCCATCGCCGCCACCACACGCGGATCGGTCACCGCGACGGTGCGCAGCTGGCTCGCCACCATCGCCTGGCGCATCGCGGTGAAGTCGTCGTCACGAAGGGTGGCTGCGGCGGTCATCGGACGTTCCTGTGACATAGCTGTTTTAGTAATGCAACACACGTTGCGCGTGGCGGGTTTGTATCGCGCAGCGGCGGCTTCGCCAATCACTTTGCCGCGCGGCGGTGCTTGACAGCCGGCCCCGCTGCCCGCAGATGCGCGCCTCCACGGCATCGAGGCGCGATGGCGGAGTGGTGACGCAGAGGACTGCAAATCCTTGCACCCGGGTTCGATTCCCGGTCGCGCCTCCAGATGCAGCGGCTCAGACCCGCCCCACCGGCACGATGTATCGCTCGCCCCCCGCGGTGACGCCCACCTCCACCGTCACCCCATAGGTCGCCGCGATCGTCTCCGGCGTCAGCACCGCCGAAGTGTCGCCTGCCGCCACCACGCGCCCGGCGCGCAGCAGCAAAACGGAGTCCGCCAGCCGTGCCGCGAGATTGAGGTCGTGGACCACCAGCACCACGCCCGCACCCGCCGCCGCGACCGCGCGGAGCCGCGCGCCGACGTCGAGCTGGTGCGCCGGGTCGAGGCTGGCGAGCGGCTCGTCGGCGAGCAGCCACTCGGGCTCCCCCGCCAGCACGCGCGCCAGCAGCGCGCGGGCGCGCTCGCCGCCGGAGAGCTGCTCGACCGGCCGCCCCGCCAGCGCGGTCATCGCGGTCGCCTCCAGCGCGCGCTCCACCGCGGCGCGGTCCGCAACGCCCGCCGCGCCGTGCCCGCGCCACGGCAGCCGGCCGAGCGCCACCAGCGCGCGCACGTCGACGTCCCAGTGCACGTCCGCCTGCTGCGGCAGGAAGCCGATGCGGCGGGCGCGCTCGCGCACGGGCAGCGCCGTCACGTCTTTGCCATCGAGCGTCGCCGCACCCGAGTCGGGGCGGCGCAGGGCGGCGAGGCAGGCGAGCAGGCTACTCTTGCCCGCGCCGTTGGGCCCGAGCAACGCGGTCACCCGCCCCGGCGCGAGCGTGAGCGTCACCTCCTCGAGCACGCGCCGGCCGCCGAGCGACAGCGTCAGCGCCTCGGTCGCCAGCGCGCTCATGCCAGCCGCCGGCGCAGCCGCAGCAGCAGGTAGAGGAAGAAGGGCGCGCCGAGCAGCGACATGGCGATGCCGAGCCGCAGCTCGCTCGCGCTGGGCACCAGCCGCACCAGCGTGTCCGCCACCGTCACCAGCAGCGCGCCCGCGAGCGCGCTCGGCCACAGCGTCGCGCCGGGGCGGTGGCGCGCGAGCGGCCGGACGAGATGCGGCACCATCAGCCCGACGAAGCCGATCACCCCCGCGGTCGCCACCGTTGCACCGACGGTGAGCGCGACGCCCAGCACGATCGCGCGCTGCAGCCGCCGCGGCTCGACCCCGAGCGAGCGCGCCGCGGTCTCGCCCAGCGTCAGCGCGTCGAGCGCGGGCGCGGTACGCGCCAGCACCGCGACGCCGAGCGCGACCAGCGGCAGCGCCAGCCACACGTCGTCCCAGCTGCGGTCGGTCAGCGCGCCCATCAGCCAGGTGACGATCTCGGAGGCGACGAAGGGCGTCGGCGCCAGGCTGATCGCGAGCGCGGTGAGCGAGCCGGTGAGGCTCGTCAGCACCATGCCCGCGAGCGTGAACACGAGCAGGCTGGCCGAGCGCCCCGCGATCAGCGCGAGCAGCGCCATCGTCGCCGCCGCCCCCGCCAGCGCGAAGAGCGGCAGCAGCCAGGCTTGCGCGGCATAGCCGAAGAAGAGCGCGCAGACCGCGCCCAGCGCCGCACCCGAGGAGACGCCGAACAGTCCGGGGTCGGCGAGCGGGTTGCGCAGATAGCCCTGCATCGCCGCTCCCGCGACGCCCAAAGCCGCGCCGACGATCAGCGCGAGGATCGTGCGCGGCAGTCGCAGCTCGACGATGATGATCGAGCGCGGGTCGGCGCTGGTCCAGGCGTCGAGCGGGACCCACACCTTGCCCGCGGCGAGCGAGCCCGCCGCGGCGAGCAGCAGCGCGAGCAGGAGCCAGAGCGTCGCGCGGCTCATCGACGCTCCCCGAGCCGCGTGCGTGCGCCGCGCAGCACCGCCATCGCCTCGACGATCGTCGGCCCGCCGCAGTTCATCAGCCGCGCCGGGAAGGGCAAGGTGATGAGCCGCGGCGCGAGTCGGCGGAGCGCGGGATGGTGCTCGGCGCGCTCGCCCCCGCCCCCACCCGCGCCCTCGGCCGCGGCGACCGAGAAGAGCACGCGCGGCGGCGCGGCGACGAGGTGCTCGAGCGGCAGCACGTCCCAGCGCGCCAGCCCGTAGGTCGCGCTGGCGTTGCGGAAGCCGGCGCGGGTCAGCAGGTCGTCGGGCAGCGTGCCCGCGCCGGGCACCAGCCCGCCCGCGCCGAAGATCAGCGCGGGCAGCGGCGTCACCCGAGACGGTCGCGCCGCCGCCTCGATGCGCGCCGCCAGCGCCGCGCCGCGCGCCGGATGACCAACGCGCGCGGCGAGGTCGCGCACCTGGGCGACGCTCTCCTCCACCGTCGTGGGCACCGCGAATCGCGCGAGCGGCACGCGCAGCCGCGCCAGCGCGGCCACAGTCGCGGGGGCGACATGGCCGCCGGCGACGACGAGGTCGGGGCGCAGCGCCACCACCTCCTCCGCGGTACCGGCGTTGGCCGGGTAGCGCCGCGCCAGCGCGAGCGGGATCGAGCTGGAGCGCGCGTCCTGCGAGTAAGCGCTGATCGAGGCGATCTGCGCGGGGTCGGCGACTCGCACCAGCACCGCGTCGAGGCAGGGATTGATCGACACGATGCGCGGCGCACGCGGCGTCGCGGCGGAGACCAGAGCGGGTGCCGCGAGCAGCAGAAGGGGAGCGCGTGCGCCCATGTCAGTAGCGCAGCCGCACCCCGCCATAGGCGGCGCGCCCGGGATTGCCATAGTCCACCGCCACGACGTAGCGCTGGTCGAAGGCATTCTCGAGCCGCGCGTACAGCTCGATCTTCTCCGTCAGTGGCAGCGCGGCGCGCAGGTCGGCGAGGACATAGCCGTCGAGCCGCACCTGGCCGACGTCGTAGCTGTCGCCGACCGCGGTGAGCGTCACCCCCGTGGAGAGGCCGAAGGGCCAGCGATAGTCGGCGTTGACGGTGGTGCTGTCACGCGGGCGGCGCAGCAGCGGCAGGCCGAAGCTCGCGCCGGGCGAGCGGTTCTCGCCGTCGAGATAAGTGTAGGCAGCGACGACGGTCACCGCCTCGACCGGGCGCAAGGTGAGCGCGAACTCCAGCCCCTGCGCGCGGGTGCGCGCGACGTTGTCGTAGATGCCGAACGGCCGCGCGCCGCAGATCGGCCCGTCCACCGCGGGGCTGCACGCGCGCGTGTTGATCAGGTCGCGCGAGACGCGGCGGAACCACGTCGCGCTCGCCTCCAATGCGCCATCGAGCGCGCGCTGGGTCACCCCCGCGTCCCACCCCTCGGATCGCTCGGGGCGCAGGTTCGGGTTGCCGGTGCTGCCGTTGAGCTGGAACAGGGTCGGCGCCTTGAAGCCCTGCGACCAGCTCCCGCGCAGCAGGGTGGCGCCGTCGTTGGGCGTCCAGGCGAGGCTCGCCGCGCCGACGGTGGCGCCGCCGAAGCGGTCATGGTCGTCGTGGCGCACGCCACCGGTCGCGGTGACTCCCTCGATCGGGGTGAGCGCGAGCTGGCCATAGAGGCTGAACAGCCGCGCCCGCCCGCGATCGGTGCTACCATAGCCGCGCGTGTAGAGCCGCGAGATCTCGCGCTCGGCGCCGAAGGTCGCGCGCACGACCGCACCGAGGTCGGCAACGCCCTGATACTCGATCCGGTGGTTCTGCCCCTGCGAGCGGTACGTCTCGCGCGGCGTCAGATCACGGTCGTAGCTGGTGCGCGCGATATCGGTCCGCGCATAGCCCAGCCGGTTGTGCAGCGCGCCGTCGAACAGCGCGACGTTGACGCCGCCGTAGCCGATCCACTGCTCGGCGTCGCTGTACTCGCGCGTGTCGTTGAAGGTGTAGTTCGGCGCCGGGAAGCCGTCGAACTCGGTGCGACCATTGGCATAGAAGCCGCGCAGGTCGACCGAGACGTTGCTCGCCAGCGTCGCCGTGACACTGGCGTTGCCGCCATAGTGTCGAAAGCCGTCGCGCTCGCTGCCGCGCGCGTAGGACGAGATGCCGTCGGTGGTGTAATAGCCGCCACCCAGGCTCGCTGCGATCGCGCCGGCACGACCCGAGACATTGGCGAAGGCCTGGCCAGTGCCCATCGAACCGCCCTCGGCCCGCGCGTTGACGCTCAGCCGGTCGGTCGGCTGGCGAGTGATCATGTTGACCACGCCGCCGATCGCCTGGCTGCCCCACAGCACCGAGGAGGCGCCGCGCAGCACCTCGACCCGCGCTATATTGCCAACCAGCAGCTCGCCGAAATTGAAGCCGCCCCCGGGTGCGGACGGGTCGTTGATCTTCACGCCGTCGATCAGTGCCGCCGTCTGGTCGCTCTCGGCGCCGCGGATGAACACCGAGGTGACGCCGCCGACGCCGCCGGTGCGCGCCACCGCGATCCCGGGGGTCTGTCGCAGCAGATCGGCGAGCACCACCGTCTGGCGCCGCTCGATCGTCGCGGTGTCGAGCACGGTCACCGCCTGCGCCACGGTGTCGGCCGGCGTCGCGGCGCGCGCGGCGGTGACGATCACGTCGTCGCCCGCGCGGGTCGCCTGCTCGAGCGCCTCGGTCGATTGCGCGCTCTGCGCGTGCGCTGCTGGCGCGAGCAGCAGCAGTGGCAACGCGGTCGCGATGCGGCGATAGGCTATGGTCACGTCTTCCCCCACACGGTCGCGGGCGAACGCGCGGCCCCGTGCCGCGGCACTGCCGCCCGATCGTCGTCACGCGAGGACAAGACCTCGATCGCCCGGCACACCCCGTCCGCGCGAAGGACAACCGCGACGGGCAGGTCTCCTGGCTCCCGGGTCAGTGCCCCGGCTCCGGCCTTCCCGGACCATCGGTCCAGTGGCACGCGCGGGAGAGGGCTCGCCGGTCACAGTTGCGGGGGCAGCGCCGGATCGCAGCCAAGCTACCGGCTTCCCTCTTACTTCCCCTCGCGGGGAACCTGTCGCGTCGGCGCCCCTAGGCCAGCGCGTCGCCGCGGGCAAGCGACTCGCGCAGCGCGGCGAGCAGCGGCACGTCGACCGGGGGCATCGACAGCGCGGCGAGCGCGGCGGGCACGTCCCAGCGCAGCGCCGCCGCGGCGAGCGGGCACGGCTCACCCGACCAGGCGCGCGCGACGTAGAGCAGCATCACCAGCGGACGCGCGCCGGGCGCGGCATCGGCGGCGAAGGACAGCGGCGCGAGCGCCGTGGGCGACACCGCGATGGCGAGCTCCTCGGCGAGCTCGCGCACCAGCGCGTCCACGGGCGCCTCGCCCGGCTCGACCTTGCCGCCCGGAAACTCCCACAAGCCGCCGTGCCGCTTGTCGACCGGACGCTGCTGCATCAGGCAGCGTCCTGCCGGGTCGATCAGCGCCGCGGCGACCACCAGCATCGTCATCGAACCGATCCTTAACCATCCATGCGCTACGATCGCGCCATGGCACGCCCTCGCACCCGACGCCCGCTCTTCTCGCGACTCGGCCGCGACGACCGCGGCGCGACGGCGGTGGAATATGCCCTCATCCTCGCCGCCGTCGCGCTGACGATCGCCGCTGGGCTCGGCCGCGTCTCCACCGCGCTGAGTGACGTCCTCACCACCGTGTCGACCAACCTTCTCGTCGGCCGCTGAGACAAGACCTCAACTAACCTGCCTGAAATTCTGAAATCATAGGAACAGGCTTAAGTGTTTCTCAACCGTGCCGCAGCTACACCGGACATCGCTGGAGCCTCAGAGGCTCATCGGCCGGGTAACTGAAGCCAATTTGTCTCGGAGATCGACATGCAGAAGATTCGCGCTTTCCTGAAGAACAACAAGGCCGCCACCGCGATCGAGTACGGCCTGATCGCCGCGCTGGTCGCCGTCGCCGCCATCAGTGCGATGAAGGGCCTGGGCAACCAGCTGAACAACACCTTCAGCACCACGACGAGCAAGATGGCCAACGCGTAATCCGCTGGTCCATCATTGTATGAAGGGCGGCGGGACCTCGGTCCCGTCGCCTTTTTCTTGTTCGATTTGCGGGCGCCGTGATCCTGCTGCTGCGACTACCCTCGAGTCAGTGACGCGCACAGCCTCAC
>Ga0325400_1002151_pt1 | contig 17045 bp, 13 predicted proteins | sample PopdelMetagenome_2_FD_205662 | JGI IMG/M metagenome (GOLD analysis project Ga0325400, IMG submission 205662) | Populus deltoides microbial communities from Bellville, Georgia, United States - Xylem-PdKOR-R1 | ecosystem: Host-associated > Plants > Phyllosphere > Stem > Wood/Secondary xylem... | reverse complement strand
CAGAGGATGGCCGTTGTTCAGGTGTTCGTGCCTCCCGATCGCGAGGCACGAACGCCTCTGTTTCCTTGAGAAGAAACAGGGGCAGAAAATTTGCTCTCTACTGTCTTTCTTTTTTTTCGTATGCTCCTCCCAGTTTTTTTTCTTTTCCTCCAGGTCGCCTTCTCTCTCCCTCTTTTTTCTCCTTTTTCTCTGGCTTTTATAAAGCCAGAGAATGTGGTAATCAGGGTGAGCCATGTTCGCCCATGCATCCCACGATCTGCAGTTACAGATCTCCCGCTGAAACGGTCTTGAGCGACGAAGAAAGTGGAGCATTCGATTCAGAAACGACGTCGTTCACAACTGGAAATGGCAACTTTCATTTTGGACCTTGAATTTTGGAAAGTTTTGTAATTAAGCCCCTAGTTGAATTGTAATTGGACCCCTGCATTTCGTTGTATTTTATAAGTTAACCCTTGGACTTTAATCTGTTTGCAATTGTGCCCCCAGTTAACCCCAAACTTTGCTATTTATCCAATTAAGTCCCTGATTTCATTAATTAAATTAAATCCAAGTCCAATTAAGTCCCAAACTTATCAACTCTCCAACTAAGCCCTTTGACTTGATTAATTAAATTCATTCCAAGCTCAATTAACTCTCAAAACTTATCAATTCTTCAATTAAGCCCTTGATTTAATTAATTAAATTAGTCAAGAGTTTAATTAAATCTTTAAACTTCCAATCATATTACCCTTAACCCAAATTTTAATTCATTCTTCATTTATTTTATTTTTACTTGTTTTTCATCATTTTTTTAGTAAATAAAATAATTAAAATAAAAAGGTCAAAAATTAGGTTATGACAGTTGCCCCCTCTTTATAATATTTATTATGCAAAGATATTAGAAAATTTCATTTTTCTTTTGCTTTGTGTGGTAAATTTATAAAGAAAAGTAGATACAGAAAGAACTTTTGCTTCTTCTTTTTTTTGTCTTGAAAACTTCAAAAACAGTAAATTGACACACGACCTTTACAGAGAGATGTAGAAATCAAGAAACAAGTTATTTGGGAGACGACCCATTTTTTTTTTTTTTGAAATGGATCAAATTGTTTTGGGCAACCTGTCCGATGATAAAAGAAATGCGAAGAATTTCGTGAGTGGTCTAATTGTTCCAGGCGACCTGCCCAATGAAGAATAAAATGCAAAAAGGATTTTGCAAGTGGTCTAATTGTTCCAAGTGACCTACTTGATGAAGAATAAAACGCAAAAAGGGTTTCGCGAGTGGTCTAATTGTTCTAGGCAACCTGCCCGATGATTGAAAAATATGAGGATTTTTCAGGATGGTCACATTGTAATAGGTTACCTACCTAAATGGTCACATTGTAATGGGTTACCTGCCCAGTAGAAAAATACAAGGATTTTTCAGGATGGTATATTGTAATGGGTTACCTGCCCAGATGGTCACATTGTAATGGGTTACCTGCCCAGTGGAAAAATACAAGGATTTTTCAGGATGGTATATTGTAATGGGTTACCTACCCAGATGGTCACATTGTAATGGGTTACCTGCCTAGTGAAAAAATACGAGGATTTTTCAGGATGGTATATTTTAATGGGTTACCTGCCTAGATGGTCACATTGTAATGGGTTACCTGCCTAGATGGTTACATTGTAATAGGTTACCTGCCCAGTGGAAAAATACGAGGATTTTTTGAAAGATGACATGATAGGGCTCGAAGGCGCACTATTCAAGAGATGGAAGCTCGAAGGAAATGAGGGCTCAGAGGCGTGCTCGAAAGGAAATAAGGGCTCGAGGGCGCACTCAAAAGGAGGTAGGGTTAGGAAACGCACTACCTTGAATGGTCGAGGGTTCAAAGGCGCACTCAAAAAGAAATAAGGTAAGGGCTTGAAGGCGCATTCAAAAGGAGTTAGGATAGAAAATGCACTACCTTTGATGGTTGAGAGCTCGAAGACGCACTCGAAAAGAAATGAGGTGAGGGCTCGAAGGTGCACTCAAAAGGAGGTAGGATAGAAAATGCACTACCTTTGATGGTCGAGGGCTTGAAGGCGCACTCAAAAAGAAATAAGGTGAGGGCTCGAAGGCACACTCAAAAGGAGGTAGGATAGAAAATGCACTCCCTTTGATGGTCAAGGGCTCGAAGGCGCACTCGAAAAGAAATAAGGTGAGGGCTCGAAGGCGCTCTCAAGTGGAGGTAGGATAGGAAATACACTACCTTTGATGGTTGAGGGCTCGAAGGCGCACTCTAAAAGAAATGAGGTGAGGGCTCAAAGGTGCACTCAAAAGGAGGTAGGATAGAAAATGCACTACCTTTAATGGTTGAGGGCTCCAAGGCGCACTCGAAAGGAGGTAGGGTAGGAAACGCACTACCTTGGATGGTCGAGGGCTCAAAGGCGCACTCGAAAAGAAATGAGGTGAGGGCTCGAAGGCGCACTTAAAAAGAGGTAGGATAGAAAATGCACTACCTTTGATAGTCGAGGGCTCGAAGGCACACTCGAAAAGAAATGAGATGAGGGCTCAAAGACGCATTTAAAAGGAGGTAAGCTAAAAAACACACTACCTTGGGAATGGAAATGAAAGGTGGTGGAAAAATACAGAGATTTTTCAAGTGGCCTAATTCTCATGGGCAGCTTGCCCAGGTTGAAAAATTCTCAAAAGTGAAAAATTTTCAAAAGCAATTTCAATGTTCGCCATTTCAAGTTGGCCTTCCACTTGATGAATTCCGTTAGAATTTTCTCTTATGAAATTTGCAAAACTCATTGTACAATGTCTCAAAATTTAAATGATATGCATGTATCTTTACCTGATTTGAAATGTAAGCCCCCATTTCTTCTTAATCTTCTTATTGTTTGATTGATGGAGACTTGCTACCTTTGATTTGGGTCATCTTTGTTGTTTGGCTCTCTAGCCCACTCGAGTTAACCCATGTAAGTCTATTTCCAGATTATTATTTTTTGCACAACTCAGCCTTTGTGGTCCCCGTCGTGACCCACTTTCTTGCTAAAGATTTTTTAACTCGTTAAATAATTTGAGAGGATCATTCATTACCCTTCGTCTCACTGCTAAAAACATTCGGTGTCACTAGCTAAAAGGATCAAGCTGTCTTTTGTAAACCAAAATGCCCATTTATCTTGTTGAAGGAAATTAACATCTCCTTTCCTAGACTTTTCCCTTCTAAACACAATGTTGCCCCCTTGTATTGGTCATTGCCCCTAAGAGTGCTCTGTCAGCGACTTAGACAAATAATGGTTTTAAGAGGCCATTTTCTCATTTCTATCCTTTTTCAGTTTGGTGAAGGAATATGGGTCTAGAATGAATCTTGAAATCTTGATCTTGCATTTTGAAAACAAAAAATTATTTCGATGTGAGTCTAAAACAATTTGCTTTTGAAATCTTGCAACTCCTTGGTTATTTTCTTTTTTAGAAAAGAGATTATTTGCTCTTGTGTTTGGCAATGAGATCTTCGGTGAAAATACGTCATGAGATGACCTTTTGTTTCAAAGTGAAGGGCTTGAGAAAAAACTTGAGGTTTTGTATGAGAAAAAATTGTCTTTTTTTTAACATTTATTTTTATCAGCATGAATAATAATGAGTAGTTTATTCTTGATGTCATGAATCTTATGAAAAAATATTCTTTGTATTTTGGTAGCATTGTTTATTGTTCTAGGTTATTTGCTTGCTTGATTAGAAAGGACTTCTATATGCATGTAATGTAGGCTATGGTTTTTGGCTATGAAAGAAAAGGATTCATAAGGCTCAAAGAGTGTTTCAGGGTTTCAAAGACTGAGGATCAGTTTGACTCTTGACGTCATTCATATTTTCTTTTGCCGCTCTTCTTTGATTTGCTACTTCTTCTTCTTTTTCTTTTTATTGCTTTGCTAGGGCATACTCACTTTATCTTGGATGTCACCTTTTTTAGTGATTTGGGCATGTCCCCTAGCATTTGAGTTTCTTGAGCTCCTTTTCATTGCTTTGTTAGAGCATACTCACTTTATCTTGGTTATCACTTTTTCTTGTGACTTAGGCATGTCCCCTAACATTTGAGTTTCTTGGGCTCTTTTGCCGTTTGGCTTTCTCACGGCTTTATCATCTTTTTTATCATTGAACTTTCAATTGCCCCCAGTGTGGGATGTGATCCTAGTCGGGATTTTTTTATGAAAGAAAAATTATTTAGGCTCAAAAGAGGGATCATAAAGGATGTACTTATTTCAGAACGTGAAAGGAATAACAAAGATGGTCTTTTCTCATTTCAAGCACAAGCAGCTATGATCAATAAACTTTGACCTCATCTAGTGTGATAGTTTGGTCTTTGCAAAGAGATTCATTTCATGAGTCATGAGCAACAAGTTCACTACATACCATTATTCATACATTAAAAACTCATGTTTCAAAAGTCACGGGGTAATGGTGTTTATTTATTTTTTTCATATTCTTTAGCTTATAATTTAGTCACCTCAATAATGGAGTTGCTTGATTCACTTGTCATTCTACAAGTAAAATGTCAAAAATATCATTTTTGAATAAACATCAAATTATTTCTGAAATCAAAATGCCAGATCAATTTTTCAAAACTCCAATAGGGACACTGATTTTGGTCAAGAAGATGAATTTCGTCTATGAGATTAAGCAATGCTTCAAAAGTATATTTGTGAGTTCTTATAACAAAACTCTCTTAGGAAAATGAATAATACTTGGTCATAAACATGATTGAATAACAAACTCATTATTTCATTGAAACTTTGGAAAAGAAGTTCAATCAACAAAGAACTTATGTAAACATATTGGGCCATGAACATAAAAAGGGGCTAAACATTTAGCAATCATTGATTGGAATTTTTGAAATCTTTCAATCATTCATTCTCCTCAACAAAGGCATTTTTTCAACAGTTAGTTGAAGTCATATGCAAACCACTCTCGGCCTAGTATCACCATAGCTTTTTTTCTTCATGATAGTTGATTTTTGGGAGTCAATGTGAAGAAATTAGCTACAGGAAGGGTAGGTGCCTTGATAACCACCTTCAGTGTTCTTTTCTTTTTCAGTGAAACCATTCTTTTCAGTCGGCCTAGCAATCTTACCTAACCCAATAGCTTGTTCAATCCTCTCAGCTATAACAACCAAGTTAGTGAAATGTTATGCAGAGCTTCTAACCAAGTATTCAAAGTACGGAGCTTTAAAGGTGTTGGAAAATAAACTGATCATCTCCTTTTCCAACATAGGAGGGTTAACTTGTGCCGCTACTTCACTCCATCTTCAGGCGTATTCCCTTATGGACTCCTTGTTGTCCTTCGTCATAGCTTGCAAGCTTAACCGATCAGGGCCCACGTCTATATTGAACTTATATTGCCTTATAAAGGCATCAACTAAATCCTTCCATTTTTAACCTTGTTATTGTCCAACCACATATACCAAGTGAGGGTAGCACCACTTAAGTTGTCTTGAAAGAAATGAATCAGCAATTTCTCATCATTAACCACCTTAACCATTTTGTTGCAGTATGTCTTGAGATGAGTTTTAGGGCATTGAGTTCCTGTATATTTAACAAATTCCGGCACTCTAAACTTTTTTGGGATGACAACATTAGGCACCAAACATATCTCAGCAGCCTTTATAGGATCATATAGGTGAATTCCCTCCAATGCTTTTAGCCTTTGCTCTAGGGCAACTAATTTGTTCATACCATCTTCTTTTACCCTCTTGCCTTTTGAGATTCCTTCTCTGTATAATGAATGGTAAATGACATTCTCATGGGGTATGCTGGTTGAAAACGCATGACTTGTTGAAAATCAGATGACAACCCATTTGCCTCCAGATTTTGTGAATTGAAGGGATTTACGAGCATAGATTCAGGTTGAGCTATAAGTGTTGCTTTTCCGGATTTATCTCTCAAGGCTTGCTCGAGTAGACTAGTAAGCCTTACGACTTCTTCTTTAAGATTGTCCTCTTCTTTTTAATGTTGGGCTTGCAACTAGGCTTTTCTTTGTTTTTCATTTGTCTTTTTCTCGAACGAGTGTTATAGGTGGGTTTCAATGGGGAACCTATATTTCAACCTGCTAATGTAAATCATGCAATTTATGCAAAAATGTTGATTAAAATAAAATGTGTATGAAATGCAAACTTGCCCTTCATAGGGTGACAACCTAGTAGGAAGATCCTAATTGTTGAGTGCATCAAGGGGTTGGTCATTATCTAGTTTCAAAAGGTCTCTCGCATGCTCAGTGATCGTCCTTGAAAGGTCGATATGAGGCTTACAAGTAGTATGAAGATAGAGGCCCTGAGTAATATCAGTTTGGCATATCAACCACTTCCAAGTAAATAATCAAGCGAAAGTTAGATGGTTTCACGAGTCTTACCCAGGCTAAAGCCATTGGAATACCGTTACTCCCCCACTTATCCTAGGTTGTAAAGTGTGTGCTCTCAAAGTGATGCATGACAATATAAACATGGATGCATGCTAAAGCAGTAAATTCAAGAAAATTAAACAAATAAACACAACATCACAAACATTATAGCAATTGACAAACAAAGGGCAAAGCTTAGTCTATTAGTCCCTAGTGGAGTCGCCATTCTGTCGCACCTGACATCACGGTGACCATAAAAATTAGTATTTTTGGAAAGAATGGATTTCTGGCATCCTATTCCTTGACGAGAAATATTCTTGTTTAAGGAGTCGCCACCTAGTATTATGGTCACTAGGAACCCTAACTGGTCAATATAGATTCTATGGTACGAAACTGGTTACGTAAAAGGAAAGATATTATCACCCTTAAACGTCCTGCCTAAGGCAGGCTGCATTGCTGATCTTTGTCATTGATTGCTAACATTTTTGTTGGTTTATACTATGATGGTTTGCATGTAATATTCCTGACTCTAGCGCCGATGAATATTAAACTAAGGATATTTCTAACTCTGGCATTGGTAAATATTACGTAGCTATGAAACAAAATAAATTTAAATCAATATTTTTTTATTCCTGACTCTGGCGTCAGTGAATAAATAAATCAAATAAATTTATTTTTACGCATCACACAAAAAAAAATTTAATCAGTATTTTTATTCTGACTCTGGCGTCAATGAATAAAAAAATTCACATTTATATTTTTTTTACACACATAATTTTTATTATTATTTTATTTTTATTTTTATTTTTATTTTATATTTTTGAGCTGAGCTGGACCTAGCCAGCCCGGCTCGGTCACTGGCCCAAACTAGTGACCTGGCTGGGCTAAAATTCACTTGCACAGTGTAAATGCTAATTAATAAAGACAATGCAATAAGAAGAGGTCGCTTACCAGTTTTGTTGGAGGCGATGGAGACGGTGACGAAGCTCTGGCTGGCAGACACCAATTCCTCTCCTCAGCTCCTTCTTCTGCTTTCCTTTGCTTCTTTGGTTGCTACTAACTTGGTGTGATAAGCTGGAGACGAGCGGCTGTGATCAACGCCGGCAGCTCCTCTGTTTTTATTTGCTTGCACTCTAGGGACGGAGATGAAGCATAGCACCCTAGCTCTTGCTCTCCTCCATCTTCTCTGTTTCTTTCCTCTTTTCACTCGTCACTGGTTTCCGAAGACTGTGAAGACGATTGTGATGAAGGTGACTTGTGTTTCGTTCCTCCTCCCCCTGGTTTTCGGTCCAATCCCCCTTGTTTTCTTCTCTAGTTCCTGGCCTCTGCTGCTTGCAAACGAAGATGACGGTATGGAAGGGCCGTTCCACCAACACGGCTTCCTCTCCTCTGTTTTAGTTTTTCACCCCCCGGTTCTGCCCTTTTTTTTATCTGTGAATTTGCTCTCAGTCGCTCCCCTGTATCGGTTGTTTTTTTATGCTCCCGTTCCTCTTTTTGTTCTGTCGTCCCCTCGCTCAGGACGAAGACGATGGTGATAAAGGCACGAGGTGCTGCTGGTTGAATAGAAGCTCCCTCCTCTGTGTTTTCTCTTTTCGTCTCTGTGTTAGGCTTGTTTGCCGAAGCCCTTGTTTTCCCCTTCTTTTCCCCGTGTTCTGGGTTTTTCTTCTCTTCCCTGTGGCCTTCTCTGGCTTTTATAAACCCAGAGGATGGCCGCTGTTCACCTGTTCGTGCCTCACGATCGCGAGGCACGAACGCCTCTGTTTCCTTGAGAAGAAACAGGGGCAGAAAATTTGCTCTCTACTGTCTTTCTTTTTTTTCGTATGCTCCTCCCAGTTTTTCTTCTTTTCCTCCAGGTCGCCTTCTCTCTCCCTCTTTTTTCTCCTTTTTCTCTGGCTTTTATAAAGCCAGAGAACGTGGTAATCAGGGTGAGCCATGTTCGTCCATGCGTCCCACGATCTGCTGTTACAGATCTCCCGCTGAAACGGTCTTGAGCGACAAAGAAGGTGGAGCATTCGATTTAGAAACGACGCCGTTCACAACTGGAAATGGCAACTTTCATTTTGGACCTTGAATTTTGGAAAGTTTTGTAATTAAACCCCTAGTTGAATTGTAATTGGACCCCTGCATTTCGGCGTATTTTACAAGTTAACCCTTGGACTTTAATCTGTTTGCAATTGTGCCCCCAATTAACCCCAAACTTTGTTATTTATCCAATTAAGTCCCTGATTTCATTAATTAAATTAAATCCAAGTCCAATTGAGTCCCAAACTTATCAACTCTCCAACTAAGCCCTTTGCCTTGATTAATTAAATTCATTCCAAGCTCAATTAACTCTCAAAACTTATCAATTCTCCAATTAAGCCCTTGATTTAATTAATTAAATTAGTCAAGAGTTTAATTAAATCTTTAAACTTCCAATCATATTACCCTTAATCCAAATTTTAATTCATTCTTTATTTATTTTATTTTTACTTGTTTTTCATCATTTTTTAGTAAATAAAATAATTAAAATAAAAAGGTCAAAAATTGGGTTATGACAATCCCAATAAAAGTTATTCACTTCATTTAAGAACTTTTTCTGTCTTGAGTATTCCAATGAGTTGGCAAATACCCTAAAACAAGAAAATTGTCAATATTAGCAAACCAAGACATTGTAGAGATGGAAAGTAAAGATTCATTAGGAAAGTAGTCATCAATTAGTTTGCTATCAGATATTGAATTTGTTGTCAACCTTGACAAATGATCTGCGTCAATATTTTTGGTGCCTTTCTTGTCTTTGATTGTGATATCGAATTCTTGAAGTAGCAAAATTCACCGTACCAATCTAGCTTTAGAATCCTTTTTTGAAAAAAGATATTTCAAAGCTGCATGATCCCTAAAGACAACAACAGGTGAGCCAACAAGATAAGATCTGAATTTATCACATGCAAATACTACTACAAATAATTCCTTTTCAGTGGTAGTGTAATTCATTTTAGCACTATTTAAAGTTTTACTTGCATAGTAAATCATATAGGGTTTCTTATCTTTTCTTTGCCCTAAGACAACACCTACGGCATAATCACTAGCATCACACATTATTTCAAAAAATAATGACCAATCAGGAGATTGAATGATCGGAGTAGAAGTAAGCAAGCTTTTAAGTTTAACAAAGGCCTTTTCACACTATTCAGTCCATTCAAAAATATTTTCTTTTGTTAGAAGGTTACACAATAGTTTAGATATTATGCTAAAATTCTTGATAAACCTTCTGTAAAAACCAGTATGCCCTAAAAATGACCTTACATCTTTAATAGATTTTAGTGTTGGCAAATTGACAATTAACTCGATTTTAGATTTGTCAACCTCAATTCCTTTCGATGAAACAATGTGACCAGGTACAATGCCGTTTGTTACCATAAAATGATATTTTTCCCAATTCAACATAAGATTCTTCCCTTCACACCTGCTTAAAACCTTTTCTAAGTTAGTCAAACAATCATCAAAGGAATCGCCAAAAACAGAAAAATCATCCATAAAAAATTTAAGAAACAATTCCATTATATCATTAAATATACTGAGCATGCATCTTTGAAATGCGGCTGGTGCATTACATAATTCAAAAGGCATCCTTTGATATGCAAAAGTACCAAACGAACATGTGAACGTGGTTTTCTCTTTATCTTCAAATGCAATTTCAATTTGATTGTAACCTGAATTGTCATCTAGGAAATAATAAAAATCATGACCTGCCACTCTTTCTAGGATTTGATCCATGAAAGGTAAGGGAAAATGATCTTTTCTAGTTATTGATTTAAGTTTCCTATAGTCAATGCACACACGCCAACTAGTGACAATTCTAGTGGGAATTAACTCATTTTTCTCATTTGTTATCACATTGACTCTAGACTTATTGGGTACAACTTGGGTAGGACTTACTCATTTGCTGTCAGAAATAGGATAAATGATTTCATTATCTAGAAACTTAATGACTTCATTTTTCACTACTTCTTTCATATTAGGATTAAGCCTTTGTTGCATTTCTCTAGAGAGTTTAGCATTTTCCTCTAAATAAATTGTGTGTGTGCAAATCAAAGGACTAATTCCTTTTATGTCAGTTATGGTCCATCCTAATGCATTTATGTGCATTTTTAGAGTTTGGAATAACTTACCTTCTTGATGTGCATTGAGTTTGGAAGAAATTATTACCGGAAAGATTTTATTTTCTCCTAAAAATGAGTATTTAAGATTGAATAGTAATGACTTCAACTCAAGTTTTGTTGGTTGGACATTTAAAGGTACGGGCCCTATTGATAGTGGTGGTGATTCTTCAATTTGTGGTCTCCAATTACGTGCTTTTAATTCATCCTAAATATAAACCATTTGCAACTTGCCAGATTCATCAATCTTGGTTTCATTGGAAATGGTTTGAAATTGATCATGAACTAGTTTTTCAATAATGTCCACTTCCTGTAAATCATTATCATCTCCAGGTTGCTTGCAAATGTTGAAAATATTCATCTCTAATCTTATGTTTCCAAATGATAACTTCATCAATCCATTTCTACAATTAATCAATGCAATAGAAGTTGCAAGAAATGGACGTCCTAAAATAATAGGAATTGAATTACATGGCTCAATAGGCTGTGTATTCAAAACAACAAAATGTACAAGGTAAATGAATTTATCAACTTGTACTAACACATCCTTAACTATTCCTCTAGATACTTTTAGAGATCTATCGGTAAGTAGAAGAATTACAGAGGTTGGTTTTAACTCACCTAGATTAAGACTCTGGAAAACTGAATATAGAAGTAAATTCACACTAGCTCTAAGATTAAATAAAGCTCTTTCAATTCTATATTCCCTAATAAAGCAAGAAATTGTAGGATAACCAGGGTCCAGGGTCTTTATATTTCAAGACATTATTGTTCTGAAGAATGGCACTTACTTGTTCGGCTAAAAAGGCTTTCTTTTTCACAATCAGTTTTGTCTTCATAGTGTACAGATCTTTCAAAAATTTAGCATAAGAAGGTGCATGTCTAATAGCATCCAACAAAGGTATATTGATCCTTACCTATTTGAAAGTTTTAAAGATTTCAGAGTTGTGACTGACTTTCCTTTGTTTGGTCATTACATAAAGAAATAGAAGTGCTAGTAGGGAATCAGTCTTTTCCTTGCAATGTTCAGGTTTAACCGCTTCCTTACCCTCAGAGATTGGCTCATCATCATCCTCACAAGGTTCAAGAATTGGTTTTTCAATAACCTTACCACTGCGAAGAATAATAACTGATTTGACTTGATCCATGTATTGGCTTCCAGAAGTACTTGCATTTGCATTGTATTGCCCCTTGGGATTTTATTGTGGTTGAGATGGAAACTTACCTTTCTCTTGAAAACTGAAAGCAAATGTGAATTTTGCAAGAGTATCTTTAAAATCTATCATGGTTTGAGCAAGTTAAGTGTTGAGTGTTGATTGTCTCCTGCTTTTCAGTGAATACATGCATTATTTCCTCAAGATTTCTTCTAGAAAGTGGAGAAGGAGGTGCAAATCCATGAGAATTTTGAAAATTATCATATGTTTGAAATGGTGGCTGTAAAGTTTATGCATTATTGGTATCACTCTTCCAACTAAAATTTGGGTGATTCCTCCAACCAAGGTTGTAAGTTTGCGAGTATGGGTTATGATTGGGCTTATGGAAACTGTTTAAAGCATGGGCTTGTTCATGGAGGCATTTCTTAAAAGAAGGCAAAATTGGACAGTCATTTGTTGAGTGTTTATTGGTTTCATAAATTTGACACACAATGTCTTGAACGGATTTTAATTGACGACTTTTTTTAAGTTCTAGTGCCTCGACTTTTCTAGCTAAAGATGCAAATTTGGCTTAGAGGTCATGATCTTCCCTAAGATTGTACATTCTTCCACTAGATGTATGAGGTTGAGTTTTACCTGTTACCTTATAAGTTCCTGTAGTGTCTTAATTTTGAGCATTTTCAGCTAATAAGTCTAGGTACTCCATTGCTTCATTATAGTCTTTATCTTCAAAAGTTCAATTGCACATCAATTCCACCATTTGCCTATGTTTAGGTGTTAACCCTTCATAAAAATGTGAAACTGATCTCCATATTTCAAAACCATGATGAGGACAAGTATTAAGCAAGTCTCAATACCTATCCCAACACTGATAAAATATTTCTCCTGGTTTTTGAGTGAAAGTAGTGATTTGTCTCTTGAAAAAGTTTGTTCGATGAGAGAGGAAAAACTTCTTTAAAAACTATTGTTGCATATCATCCCAAGCACGAATGGATCCTGACCTAAGATTTTGTAGCCATGTTTTAGCTTTATCTTTTAATGAAAAAGAAAAAGGCTTTAATCTGATAATGTTCATGCTACAGTTTAGGTCATTATACATGTTACAGATCCCCTCAAATTCTCTTAAATGCAAGTATGGGTTTTCTAAGTCTAAGCCATGAAAAGTAGGTAAGGGTTGAATAATGTCTGGCTTAAAATTAAAATGAGATGCATTAGGGGGGAAGACTATGCATGATGGTGCACTTGTTCTTGTTGGATTCATGTGGTCTCTAAGTATTCTAACATGATTGTTCTCATTATTCTTATTGTGCAGTGATTGGTTATTCTCTTCCGCCATGTTTTCTAAAGAAGATGAAGATACCCGACAAAGTCTACCACTTAATGTACGTGACCACCCTCTCTTGCACATATAAGAAGAGAATGAAGAAACAAAGAAAAAAAGAAAAAGAAACAAAATAAAAAAAAAAGAAAAGAAACAAAAGTTAAATACAAGGAAAGAAAAGAAAAGACAATAAAATAAAATATATAATTTATACAGTAATTTACCTCCCCAACAACGGCGTCAAAAACTTGATACGACCAAAAAATTGATGTCTTCTCCCAAGTGCAGGAGTGTCGAAGTAATAAATAACCCGGCAAGACCGGGGTTGAAGCATAGGGAGGTTAACTATATAAACTATAAATAATAATAATAATAATAATAATAATAATAATAATAATAGTACAAATAGTAGTGGTAATAGTAGTAATAATAATAAGAAAAAAAAGAAAAGGAACAACAACAACAACAATAATAACAACAATAATGGTGATGATGATGAGGAGTTAAAGAGCACTTTAAGATGTAAGATAAATATGAAGATTAAACAATGATATTTTATTTTTATGTAAATTTGTTTTGGGTCCTTATGTTAACTTGATTTTTCTTTTTCATTTTACCCTTCAATCAAATATAAAATTTATTTTGTTTTTTTTTTAATTTTGATCCTTCTTCTTTTAATTGTTATTTTTACTTCTTTTGTATAGTTGAATATTGTTTTTTAATTTTATCATTTTAATATTTGATTGATTGAGAATTGGGTTTTATGTTTTTTTTAGATAGTGTATTTTGAGTCTAGTAACTCATGTCATGAATTTAAAAAGTTAACACTGGTTGAAATTTTTTTATAAAATACCTTGAATTAACTAAAAGACAAAATTATCCTTCATTTTACCCAATAACAATGAAAAAACCAAAAGGGTAATTACAAAAATGCCCTCAGATTCAAGGCATAAAAAATTAAACCCCAAAGGCAAGTAGTTATTTTGACTATGCAAATAAAAGGATAAGACCAAAACATCCCTCTTTAGCAGCCAAAATATTTTTGTATATAAGGGAAAATATGTTATTTTATTGAGCACCTTATAATTAAAAATACAAATCTACCATTCAATGGCATCCAACAATGTATTATTCTTAAAGGTATTTATGTTATGTTATGTTATTATGCAATTTAAAACATAAATACTCATCCTACCCTCGGTCAATTTAAGAATATCAGAATACCCATATTGCAAAGACAATTTGTTTGAACTTTCATTTGCCTCTCAATATGGAGTGTGATCTTAGTCAAGTTTTACATGAAGAAATTCTCTCTAAATCTCAAATAGGATTACAGGAACATTTTAAATTTTTAATTGGAAAGGGATAATGGAGATGGATTTTTCTCATTTCAGACGCAAGCTGTTAGAACCGAAAAATTTTGACCTCATCCAATGTAATTTATTTGAACTTTACGAGGAACAATATTTTGTGGGTCTATGATTAGTGACACGATCAAAAGATTGATGTCTTCTCTCAAGTACGTGTTGAAGTAATAAATAACCCGGCAAGACCAGGGTCGAACCACAGGAGATCAACTGTATAAATTATAAATAATAAGAACAACAATAACAACAACAACAACAACAACAATAATAATGAGTTGAAGAGAGCTTTAAGATGTGATATTAATGTAAAGATTTAAAAAAATATAAAGGAATTGTCAAGGTTAGAGAATCCACTAATGGTATTTCAAATAAGTATAATATTAACTCTTCTTATTACTCAATTGGAAACCACACACAAAGAAGGTTTCAATGGTTTATAAATTATTAACATGATTACATTAATTATCTTATTTGAATAATGTCAATACTTATAAATGTCACCGAGTATTCATGGTGATAACTTATGTTAACAACAAATCAAGTACCTTTCATAGCATAGGTGTCGGTTATACCATACAGTATGTGTTATGAAAGTGCCAAGTATTTGTTGTACCAAAGTTGTTCAACACAAATCTAGATTAATCATTTAACAAGCAAGGTATTAAGAGTAAATAATATAACAAATATAAAACATGTTAGTATCAAACAATTAAGTACATGTTGAGTTCATATTATACTTATTCTTGTACCAATAATGTACCCTTCTCACCTTTACATAATAAACTTAGTCAAATATAATGAAGAAGAGAAACATAACTAAACAAAGTAAGAACATAGTTATGATATAAAGCATAAACAAGAAATTAATAAAAGCAAAACTTAAATTACAAAAATATAAAGAAAGATAGTAAGAACGTGATCTTGATATGAAAACCACGATGCCTAAATGCATGGAAAATGTCTTCTTTTATAGGAAAAAATTCAGAATTATTGATTTGATAACTAATTATTGAGTGGGTAATCATTTCTTTACTTGGAAACAATCTTTATCTTCTTGTCTACTCAAAACATCATTAATAATATCAAAATTTGAATAGGTGGTCTTCATAAAAGTTTTAGAAAATTGTGTAAGCTTTTCAATAAAAAATGAATTGATGTATTTGAAGTTTTAGAACTCGAGATATAAGCCAAAAGTATCCCAGTTGTACATGTGGGTTAGAGATGGAGGGGATTTATTGGACACTGTTAGACAAAATAATGTAGGATGGATTTTGACATGTTCAAAGTTTGATAAGACATCCACATGCATAAAACTATATATATTTATGACAGAATACGAGCATAATCCCCCCCCCCCTCATAGCATTCTAAAGGTATGTTTCCTGATAGGGATGGCTAGTATTCATTGAAGGTCGAGAATATTATGCCTAAATTCAGCCCAGAATATGTTGTTTCAATTTTCTTTATTTTTCTAGATATTTTCAGATTCTTTTCTCTACTTTTCTTATTATTTTAGGATTTCTTTTCATTTCTAAATTTGATCAGTTTAGTGCCTATTTAAATAGCAAAGATATTTTATAAAGCAAAAAAAAAATTGATGAAGAGAAAACAAGTTCCAAAAGAGAAGATAGAAATTAAAAGGCAACAGCAAGTGGGGGGAAATGTAGCGACTTCAATGAAATGAGTCAACTGAAATAGAAAAAAATTGATTTATGCTAACTATGGAGCAGAGAAAGCAAGACAGGGAGGAAATATTGATTAGTTATTGAAGAACATATATAGTAATTTCATAGGATGCGATTACAGAAAACAACTGGTCCCTCTGTTTCAGTCAAGCATCATACTTGTAATTTATGTTTTCAGACTGTCCTTAAGCTTTTTCAAAATTATGATTCTTTAAACCGCCTTGTAGGGTCACCATATCTATTCTCTTATATGGCAGATACAACACTATAAGACTATTTTTCATGACCAGTTCATGGACAGCAGAGAGTGCTGCAGTGCAATCATAATATGGGAGTTTTTTTTACTTGAAACTTATACAGAATCATTATTATTTTATATTTAGTTTTATTAATTTAAGTAAAGAAAACAAGTGTGCCGAGATTCGATTTAAACTCTTAACTACTTAGTTAATAAGAATTTGATACTATGTTAAAAACATATAAATCTTAAAACTTAATCTAAATGGTTTATATTAATCTCTCACAGTCCAAATTCCTTCCACTATATATGTATACATATGTTCGTTTGTTCGTTTGTTTTTTCTTTTAGTTATTGGCCGAGGTTTCTTCCATTGATTATGGGATCACATTTTCTAAGCATATATACCAAATTGCAACTGTACTTCTGAATGTGAATACCTGATAAGGCTGGTTTTTCAGGATCACCTTCTTCTTAAGGAAACTAGGGCTTCCACACTAAAACAGGGTGACGGGGTGCGTGTGTATGACAAACATAAACTGCTACGACAACAGGGAAGGGACGGAAGTACATACATATTATAAACAGCTACGACAACAGGGAAGGGACGGAAGTACATACATATTATAAACAGCAACGACAGCAAGGCAGCAAACTTATTAAAGCCCTCTGCTGATCAATATAAACAGCAACGACAGCAAGGCAGCAAACTTATTAAAGCCCTCTGCTGATCAATACCAAGCTTTTACCTATGGTCATGGAGTCATTTTTTTATCCTTCTTTGGCACCCAAACGAGAGTATCACTA
>Ga0325400_1002149_pt1 | contig 17051 bp, 15 predicted proteins | sample PopdelMetagenome_2_FD_205662 | JGI IMG/M metagenome (GOLD analysis project Ga0325400, IMG submission 205662) | Populus deltoides microbial communities from Bellville, Georgia, United States - Xylem-PdKOR-R1 | ecosystem: Host-associated > Plants > Phyllosphere > Stem > Wood/Secondary xylem... | reverse complement strand
TGGACCGCCAGCGGCACCGGCACCGGCCGCGCTCGCCGCGCACCACCCAGCCCTGGCACGACGTCACCAGCCTGGTCTCCGGCCCCGCCGCCGCGGCCCTGGGCGAGCTCGCCCGCCGTCGCTGGGCGGCCGGCACCGGGGAGCAGCTGCAGCCGGTGCAGGGCGTCGAGCACTGCTGGCCCGAGCAGGTGCCGGTGCTGCTGGACGACGTCGACGTGGCCATCTCGCGCACGCGGCCCGAGCACCGCGAGTGGGAGCTGGTGCACGAGATCGAGGACCTGTGGCTGGCGATGGTCGCCGGTGCCAAGCGGTGCGTCTACATCGAGAGCCAGTACTTCGCCAACCGCCGGGTCGCCGAGGCCATCGCCGAGCGGCTGGGCGAGGAGGACGGCCCCGAGTTCGTGGTGGTCAACCCCGAGACCGCCGACGGGTGGCTCGAGGAGAAGGCGATGGGCACCGCCCGCGCCAAGCTGCTCGGCATGGTCCGCAAGGCCGACGTGCACGGCCGGTTCGCCCTCTACGTGCCGGTGACCGAGCAGCGCAACCCGGTCTACGTGCACGCCAAGGTGTGCGTGGTCGACGACCGGCTGCTGCGGATCGGCTCGTCGAACCTGAACAACCGGTCGATGGGCCTGGACACCGAGTGCGACCTGACCATCGAGGCGCCGCACGACGACCCGCGCCGCGAGGAGATCGCCGCCGCGGTGCTCGGCATGCGCGACCGGCTGCTCGCCGAGCACCTCGGCGTCCGCGCGGAGGACGTCGCCGCCGCGGTCGCCGCGCACGACGGGTCGCTGCTGGCCGCGGTGGAGGACCTGCGCCGGGACACCGGCCGGTCGCTGCAGCCCTTCGTCCCGCCGCGGCAGGGGCTCATCGACACCCTGCTCGCCGACACCGAGCTGCTGGACCCCGAGCAGACGCCCAACCGGGTCCAGCGCGCGGTCGGCCGGGTGCAGCGCCGGGGCCACCGCCGCCTGCGCGCCTAGCGCCCGGTTAGGGTGCCCTCACATGGACGGGCACCCGAGCACCGCGTCCGGCCTGCTGCGCCGGTCGCTCCGGCGGCATCCCCGCCGGCTCGGCGCGGCCACCGCGCTGCTGTCGCTGCACCAGGCCTGCGAGGCGCTGGTGCCGGTCGCGATCGGGGTGACCATCGACCGGGCGGTCTCCACCGGGTCGCTGCCGGCGCTGCTGGCCTGCCTCGGCGCCACCGCCGCCCTGTTCGTCGTGCTCTCCCAGGCCTACCGCTACGGCGCCCGGCACGTGGTCACCGGCTGGTTCACCGAGACCCACCTGCTGCGCGTGGAGGTCGCCGCGCGGGTGCTGGACCCGCACGGCCTGCGCGACGCCCCGGCCTCCGGTGAGCTGCTCAGCACCGCCACCCACGACGCCGAGCGGGCCGGCCGGGTCATCGAGGCCGCGTCGCTGGTGGTCGCGGGGACGGCCGCGCTGGTCGTCTCCGCCGTCGGCCTGCTCGCCGTCAGCGTGCCGCTGGGCATCGGCGTGCTGGTCGGCACCCCGCTGCTGGTCGGCCTGCTGCAGCTGCTGAGCCCCTGGCTGACCCGGCGCACCGCCGTCCAGCAGGCCGACGTCGCCCGGACGGCGGGGCTGGCCACCGACCTGGTCCGCGGCACCCGGGTGCTGCGCGGCATCCGGGCCGAGGACGCCGCCGCGCAGCGCTACCGGCGCACCAGCGGGACGGCGCTGGCCTCCACCCTGCGCGCCGCCGGGGCCATCGGGGCCTACCGCGGCACGACCGTGCTGGGCAGCGGCCTGTTCGCCGTCGCGGTCGCCGGGGTGGCCGGTGCGCTGGCCCTCGACGGGCGGATGACGGTCGGCCAGCTGATCACCGTGGTGGGCCTGGCGCAGTTCCTCGCCGAGCCGGTCGGCCTGCTCGGGTTCGCCGGGCAGAAGGTGGCCGAGGCCCGGGCGTCGGCGGCCCGGCTGGTCGGCGTGCTGGCCGCCGAGCCGGTGCACCCGCGCGGTGCGGTCCCCGCGCCCGGTCCCGGGGCGCTCTCGGTGCCGGCGGCGGGGTTCCACGTGGAACCGGGGGAGACGGTCGGGGTGGTCACCCCCGACCCCGCCGACGCCGCGGAGCTGGTCGCGCTGCTGGGCGGGCGCCGCCGTCCGGCACCGGGGGAGCTGCTGCTGGACGGGGCCGACGTCGCCGGCCTGGACCCGGCCGCCGTCCGGGCCCGGGTGCTGGTCGAGCCGCACGCCGTGGTGCTGTTCGAGGGCACCCTGCGCAGCGCGGTCGACCCGGCCGGGCAGGCCCCCGACCGCGCCCTCGCCGACGCGCTCGCGGCCGCGGGTGCGGCGGACCTGGCCGACCTGGAGCTGCCGGTCGCCGACCGCGGCCGGTCGCTGTCGGGCGGCCAGCGGCAGCGGGTGGGCCTGGCCCGGGCGCTGCTGCGCGCCCCCGAGGTGCTGGTCCTGCACGACCCGACGACGGCGGTGGACGCGGTCACCGAGGGCGACGTCGCCGACGGCCTGGCCCGGCTGCGCGCCGGACGGACGACGGTCCTGGTCACCAGCAGCCCGGCGCTGCTGGGTCGCTGCGACCGGGTCGTGGTGCTGCGCGACGGGGCGGTGGCCGCCACCGGCACGCACGGCGAGCTGGCCGGCCGGGCCGACTACGCCGCGGCGGTGCTCCGGTGAGCGCGCTGCTGCCGGTCGCCACCCCGCGCCGGGCCGGCCGGGTGGTGTGGACGCAGCTGCGCGCCCGCCCGCTGGCCACCGCCGCCGCCGGGCTGTCGGCCGTCGCCGCGGCCGCCGCCGGGCTGGTCGCCCCCGCGGTGCTGGGGCGCCTGGTGGACGCCGTGGACACCGGCGGCGGCTCCGTGTGGCCCTACGTGTGGGCGCTGCTGGCCGCCGCGGTGCTGGCCGCCGTCCTGACCGGGGTGTCCGCCGTCCTGGTCGCCCGGCTCGGGGAGACCGTGCTGGCGCGGCTGCGCGAGGCCGTCGTCGACCGGGCGCTGCACCTGCCCTCGGCGACGCTGGACCGGGTGCGCGGCGGTGACCTGCTGTCCCGGGTCGGGGACGACGTCGCCAAGGTGGCCGAGGCGGTGACCAGCGCGCTGCCGCAGGTGGCCTCGGCCGGGCTGACCGTGCTGCTCACGCTGGTCGGGCTCGGTGCGCTGGACTGGCGGCTGGCGCTGGCCGGGGCGGTCGCGCTGCCGCTGTACGTGCTCGCGCTGCGCTGGTACCTGCCGCGGTCGGCCCCGCGGTACGCCGCGGAGCGGGTGGCGATGGGGGAGCGGGCGCAGGCGCTGGTCAGCTCGCTGCAGGGCGTGGACACCGTGCACGCCTACGCCGACGAGGAGCGGCACCGCGCGGTGGTCGACGAGCGGTCGGGCCAGGCGCTGCGGATCACCCTGGGCGTCTTCCGGCTGTTCACCGACTTCGGCTGGCGGATGAACCGCGCCGAGTACGTGGGCCTGGCCGCGGTCTTGGCCGTGGGGTTCTTCCTCGTCCGGTCCGGCGACGTCACGGTCGGCGCGGTGACCACCGCGGCGCTGCTGTTCCACCGGCTGTTCGGCCCGCTGGGGCTGCTGCTGTTCACCTTCGACGACGTGCAGTCCGCCGGTGCCTCGCTGGTGCGGATGGTCGGGGTCGCCGACCTGGAGGTGCCGCCGGCGCCGGTGCCCGCGACCGGCCGTCCGTCGGTCGAGCTGCGGGGGGTCGGGCACGCCTACGACGGCCCGCCGGTGCTCGCCGACGTCGACCTGGTGCTGGCACCGGGGGAGCGGGTCGCGCTGGTCGGTGCCTCGGGGGCGGGCAAGACCACGCTGGCCGGCGTGCTGGCCGGTGCCCTGGAACCGGTGGCGGGGCAGGTGCTGGTCGACGGCGCCGCGGTGGACCTGCGGGCGCACGTCGGGCTGGTCAGCCAGGAGGTGCACGTGTTCGCCGGCCCGCTGGCCGACGACGTCCGGCTGGCCCGGCCCGCGGCCACCGACGCCGAGGTCGCCGCCGCGCTGACCACGGTGGGCGCCGACTGGGCGCTGGCGCTGGGCCTGGACGCGCTGGTCGGCGAGGGCGGTGCCGAGCTCACCGCCCCGCAGGCGCAGCAGCTGGCGCTGGCCCGGCTGGTGCTCGCCGACCCGCCGGTCGCGGTGCTGGACGAGGCCACCGCCGAGGCGGGCAGCGCGGGCGCCCGGGACCTCGAGGAGGCCGCGCTGGCCGCCACCGCGGGCCGGACGACGCTGGTCGTGGCGCACCGGCTGACCCAGGCCGCCCGCGCCGACCGGGTGGTGGTGCTGGCGGCCGGCCGGGTGGTCGAGCAGGGCACCCACGCCGAGCTGGTCGCCGCCGGGGGCCGGTACGCCCGGCTCTGGTCGGCCTGGACCGCCCGCGGCTGACCGGGGAAGCGGTGGCCGGGGAGGCGCCGGGGCTGGCAGGGTGCCCGGCGTGACGGACCTGTCCGACGTGTTCTGGCTCGCCCACACCGACCTGCCCCGCGAGGCACCCGGCTCGGCCCGCACCACCGAGCTGCTGCTGACGCTGGCCGGGCCGCTCCCCGACCGCCCGCGGGTCGTCGACGCCGGCTGCGGCACGGGCCCCGCGTCGGTGCTCCTGGCGCAGCTGACCAGCGGCGACGTCACCGCGGTGGACCTGCACGCCCCCTTCCTCGCCGCGGTCACCGAGCGCGCCCGCGCCGCCGGGGTGGCCGACCGGGTGCACCCGCTGCAGGCGTCGATGGACGCGCTGCCGGTGCCGCCGGGGTCGGTGGACCTGGTCTGGGCCGAGGGCTCGGCCTACGCGGTCGGGGTGGACGCGGCGCTGGCGGCGTGGCGGCCGCTGCTCGCGCCCGGCGGCGTCGTCGTCCTCACCGAGGCCGAGTGGACGACGGCCGACCCCGCACCGGGTGCCCGCGCCTTCTGGGGGCCCGGCTACCCGGCGATGCGGGACACCGCGGGCAACGTCGCGGCCTTCCGCGCCGCCGACTGGGTGGTCGCGGCGACCTACCTGCTCCCGGACGCCGACTGGGCCGCGTACTACGACCCGCTGGCCGACCGCATCGGGCGGCTGCGCGCCGAGGGGGTGGACCCGGCACTCCTGGACCAGGTCGGCGAGGAGATCGCCGTCCGCGGGGCCCACGCCGGCGACTACGGCTACACCGGCTACGTGCTGCGCCCCCGCTGATCAGACCGGCGGGACCGCGGCGCGCTGGAAGAGGCGGGACAGCACGATCTCGGTCTGCGTGCCGGTGACGTCGGGCAGGCCGCGGATGCGCTGCAGCACCTCCTCCAGGTGCCGGACGTCGCGGGTCTGCACCTGCAGGACGGCGTCGGGGGCACCGGAGACGGTCCAGGCGCTCACCGCCTCGGGCAGCGCGCCGAGGTCCTGGGTGAGCCGCCGGGGGGAGACCACGCCGGAGTAGGAGACCTCGACGTAGGCCTCGGTCGACCAGCCCAGCGCGGCGGGGTCGACCACGGCGGTGAACCCCCGGATGGCGCCCGAGGCGACCAGCCGGTCCACCCGCCGCTTCACCGCCGGGGCGGAGAGCCCGACCTCGGCGCCGATCTCGGCGAAGGTGGCCCGGGCGTCGCGCTGCAGGGCGGTGACGATGCCGCGGTCGATGTCGTCGACGTCCACCACCGGATCGTTGCACCCGGTGCCGCCGAGACGCAACGGATCACCGGTACGACGCAATACCCGTGGATCGACTGCGCGGCAGGGCCTGCCGATCATGGAGCCGTGACCTTCCCCGTCCAGCAGGCCGCCCCTGCGCCCGTGCGCACCGCGCGCACCCGGCACTTCGTCATGTGCCCGCCGACCCACTTCGACGTCGTGTCGGTGCTCAACCCGTGGATGGACCCCGCCGTCCCCGTCGACCGCGACCGCGCGATGACCCAGTGGTCCGGGCTGGTCGCGGCCTACCAGTCCCTCGGCCACCGGGTCGACCTGCTGGCCCCGGGCCCGGGCCTGCCGGACATGGTCTTCGCCGCCAACGGCGCCCTCGTCGTCGGCGGCCGGGCGCTGGGCGCGGCCTTCCTGCACCCCGAGCGCCGGCCCGAGGCCGCGCTGCACCGGGAGCTGCTGGCCGACCTCGGCATCGCGGTGCACGAGCCGGCGCACACCAACGAGGGCGAGGGCGACTTCGCCGTGGTCGGGGACCTGGTGCTGGCCGGCACCGGCTTCCGCACCGACCGCGCCGCGCACGCCGAGGCCCAGGAGGTGCTCGGCGTCCCCGTGGTGTCCCTGCAGCTGGTCGACCCGCGCTTCTACCACCTGGACACCTGCCTGGCGGTCCTCGACGACCACACGGTGGCCTGGTTCCCGGCGGCCTTCTCGGCCAGCAGCCAGCAGGTGGTGCGCACGCTGTTCCCCGGCGCGGTCGAGGCGACCGAGGCCGACGCGCTGGCCTTCGGGCTCAACGCGGTCTCCGACGGCCGGCACGTGCTGCTGCCGGTGGAGGCGACGACGCTCGCCGCGGACCTGCGGGCGGCCGGCTTCGAGCCGGTCGGGATCGAGCTGGACGAACTGGTGAAGGCGGGGGGCAGCGTCAAGTGCTGCACCCTGGAGCTGCGACAGGAGGAGCGGGCATGACCGCGTTCGTGGGTGTGCAGGACATGGCCCGGCTGCTGGCCGCCACCGGGGTGGGCCCGGCGATCGCCCAGGTCGCCGAGCGGGTGCACGCGGACTTCGTCCGCTGGGCGGAGTTCGACAAGACCCCGCGGGTGGCCAGCCACTCGCCGATCGGCGTCATCGAGCTGATGCCGACCAGCGACGGGCAGCGCTACGGCTTCAAGTACGTCAACGGGCACCCCACCAACCCCGAGCGCGGCTTCCAGACGGTGACCGCCTTCGGCGCGCTGGCCGACGTCGACACCGGCTACCCGCTGCTGCTGGCGGAGATGACGCTGCTGACCGCCGTGCGGACGGCGGCGACCTCCGCGGTGGCCGCCCGCGCCCTGGCCCGGCCGGACTCGCGCCGGCTGGCGCTGGTCGGCGCCGGCAGCCAGGCCGAGTTCCAGGCCTGGGGCATGCGCACCGCGCTGGGCATCACCGACCTCGCCGTCTTCGACCCCGACCCGGCCGCCGCCGCCAAGCTGGTGCGCCACCTGGAGCCCGCCGGGTTCACCGTGCGGGTCTGCGCGACCGCGGGCGAGGCGGTGCGCGGCGCCGACGTCGTCACCACGTGCACCGCGGACAAGGCCCGGGCCCTGGTGCTCGACGCCGCCGACGTCGCCCCCGGCACGCACCTGAACGCCATCGGCGGGGACTGCCCCGGCAAGACCGAGCTGCCCGTCGAGCTGGTCCGTGCCAGCAGCGTGTTCATCGAGTTCGAGGCGCAGACGCGCATCGAGGGCGAGATCCAGGCGCTGCCGGCCGACTCGCCGGTCACCGAGCTGTGGGAGGTGCTGGCCGGCCACCGTCCGGGCCGCACCCGGGCCGACGAGGTCACCCTCTTCGACTCCGTCGGGTTCGCCGTCGAGGACTTCAGCGCGCTGTGCTGGCTGGCCGACGCCGTCCGCGGCACGCCGTGGTCGACCGAGCTGGACCTGGTCGCCGACCCGGCCGACCCCAAGGACCTCTTCGGTCTGGTCGCCGCGGCGGCGGCCCCGCTGCCGGCCTGACCCGTCCGGGTGGGCGCGCCTCTTCAGTTGCGCGCAACGAGGTGTCACACTCCCCGTAGTCGGGTGCACCGGGTTCGAGAAGAGGGTCCGGTGCACGCGGCCCGCCGGCCTTGCACCCGTCAGGTCGGTTGCGCATGATCGACCCCGCGGGACCGTCGAGACGACCGAGGGGTGAGCGCGTGCCGGAGGGCGCTGTCGACCTGCTGGACCTGGTGGCCACCGCGCCGGACACGGCGGGCTTCCTCGCCCGGCTGACCGCCAGCGCCGTGCAGCTCGTCCCCGGCGCCGAGGCGGCGAGCCTCACCCTGGAGCAGCGCGGCCGGGACCGCACGGTCGCCCTCAGCGGCGACCTCGCCGCCGCCGGCGACGAGCGGCAGTACCAGCTCGACGAGGGCCCCTGCCTCAGCGCGCTGCGCGAGCACGCCGTCGTCGACGCCCCCGACCTGGCCGCCGAGACCCGGTGGGGGCCCTACGGGCAGCGCGCCGCCGCTGCCGGGGTCGCCGCCGCCCTCTGCCTGCCGCTGACCCTGGCCCGGCCGACCCGCGGGGCGCTGAACCTCTACGCGGCGCGGCCGCACGCCTTCACCGAGCAGGACCTGGCCGCGGCCCGGGGCTGGGCCGAGGAGGCCAGTGCCGCCCTGGTGCTGGCCCGCTGGATCCACCAGTACGACGCCCAGGTCAGCCAGCTGCGCGAGGGCATCGTGAGCAACCAGCTCATCGGCCAGGCCACCGGGCTGCTCATGGCGCAGGCCCGGTGCACCTCCGAGGTGGCCTTCCAGACGCTGGTGCGGCAGAGCCAGCACAGCAACGTCAAGGTCATCGCCATCGCCGAGCGGCTGGTGCACGGGCACGACCGGACCGCCGCGGACGCCGGCTAGGTCGAGTCCTCAGCTGCGCAGGATCCGCCGGGCGGCGGCGGTCAGCTCGGCCACCAGCTGCTCGTCCACGGTGGCGTGGGCGATCAGCTCCACGCTGCGGTGCAGGGCGTCGTCGGCCACCGGCACGCCCACCACGCCCTCCGCCGTCCGGTCGGCGATCGAGGCCGGCACCAGCGAGATGCCCAGCCCGGCCGCCACGTAGGCCGCCACCAGCAGGTAGTCGTCGCTGCGTGCCCGGGCGCGCGGGCGGAACCCCACGGCCGCCGTCGCCGCCCGCAGCAGCAGCTCGATCGGCTCGTCGGGCTGGGCGGACAGGATCCAGTCCTCCTCGGCCAGGTCGGCCAGCTCCACCCCGGCCAGCGTGCCGGCCAGCCGGTGCCCGGCGGGGACCAGCAGGCTCAGCGGCTCCTCGGCCAGCACCTGCCGCTCGCAGCCGGGCGGCAGCGGCCGGGTGTCGGCCGCGCTGGTGTAGACCACCGCGGCGTCCACCCGCAGCTCGGCCAGGTCGCGGCGCAGCGCGGCGACCTCCGCCTCCCGCACCGTCATCCGCACGCCCTGCACCCGCGACCAGGCCAGCAGGTGCGGCAGCAGCAGCAGCCCGGCCGAGGGGTAGATTCCCAGCACCACCCGCCGCCGCCGGTCGCGCACGAACCCGCGCACCTCGGCCAGCGCCCGCTCGCTGCGCTCCAGGACGGCGCGGGCGTGCGGCAGCAGCTCGGCCCCCGCCGGGGTGAGCCGCGTGCCGGTGGGGGTCGGTGACACCGCCGGCGTGCCCAGCTCGCGGGCCAGCCCGCGCAGGTGGTGGGTGACCGTCGGCTGGCTCCACCCCAGCTGCGCGGCCGCCCGGGAGACCGAGCGGGCGTCGGCGACCGCGCAGAGGGCGGTGAGCTGGCGGAGGTCGAGCACCCGTGCTGCATACCAGGTATGGAGCGATCCACGGATGAGGTTCTTCTGCCTGGGTCCCCGCGGCGGCCACGATCTCCCCGCCGGGGCGGCAGGCGCGCCCGGGGGACGCTCGAGGAGAGGGCGACATGACCGCAGTGGCCGACCTGGTCGGGACGCAGGACCGGGCGCTGTCCCGGGCCGAGCTCGCCGTGCTGGACGCGATCGACGAGCAGGGCGTGGTCGAGGAGCTGGTCCGGTCGATCCGGGTGCCCAGCCTGACCGGTTCGGACGCCGAGTCCGCCGAGCAGCTCGAGCGGGCGTCGGCGCTCACCCGGCTCGGGTTCGACGTCGACACCTGGTCGCTGGACCTGCCCGCGCTGACCGCGCACCCGGACTTCCCGGGCACCGAGGCGCCGCGCACCGACGGCCTCGGCGTGGTGGGCGTGCTCGGCCCGGCCGGGGTGCCCGCCCTCGTGCTGCAGGGGCACGTCGACGTCGTCCCCACCGGTGACCTGGCCAAGTGGGTCGACCGCGACCCGTTCAGCGGGGCGGTGCGCGGCGGCGCGGTGCACGGCCGCGGCGCCTGCGACATGAAGGCCGGGTGCGCGGTCAACCTGGGGGTGGCCCGGGCACTGGCCGTGTCCGGGGTGCGGCTGGAGCGGCCCTTCGCGGTGCACTCGGTGATCTCCGAGGAGGACGGCGGGCTGGGCGCCTTCGCCACGGTGGTGCGGGGCCACCGGGGCGAGGCCGCGGTGATCACCGAGCCCACCAGTGGGCGGGTGCTGGTGGCCAACGCCGGCGCCCTGACCTTCGAGCTCACCGTCGACGGGCGGGCCGCGCACGGCAGCACCCGGCTGGAGGGGCACAGCGCCGTCGAGGCGTTCCTGCCCGTCCTCGCCGCGCTGGTCGAGCTGGAGCGCGAGCGCAACGCCGCCCCGCACCCGCTGTTCGCCGGGCAGCCGCTGCCCTACCCGATCTCGGTCGGCACGCTGCGCGCCGGCGACTGGGCCAGCAGCGTCCCCGACGTGCTGGTGGCCGGGGGACGGATGGGCGTCCAGCTCGGCGAGGAGCCGGAGGAGGCCCGGGCAGCCCTGCGCCGGGCCCTGGACGACCTCGCCGCCCGGGACCCGTGGCTGCGCGACCACCCGGTGCGGCTGGCCTGGACCGGCGGGCAGTTCGCCAGCGGCCGGCTCGCCGAGGGCGACCCGCTGGCCGGCGAGGTCACCCGCGCGGTGGCCGACGTCGAGGGCCGGGCGGCGGCCACCGCGGCGGCGCCCTACGGCAGCGACCTGCGGCTCTACACCGGCCTGGGCGGCATCCCGACGCTGCAGTACGGGCCCGGCGACGTCCGGTCCGCGCACGCCCCGCGGGAGCAGGTGCGCATCGAGGAGGTGCTGCGCACCACCCGCACGCTCGCGGTGCTGGCGGCCCGCCGCTGCGGCGCGCACCTCTGACACGGCCCTGCACAGCGGCTAGCGTCCGCGCATGACGACCTTCTGGATCGTGGTGGGCGTGCTGGTGGTGGCCGGGCTGGCCGCGATGCTGGTGCACGACCGGCGGGCCGGGGCGCGCGGCGCCCGGCTGGACCCCGACACCGGGGGCACGCTCGGTCGGGGGCACGCGGACCCCGACGCCTACCGCGGCTCGTCGGGCAGCACGCCGAACGGGTGGGGGATGGGCAGCGGCACCTAGCCGCAGGAGCCCACCGAGATGCCGTGCGAGGTCAGCCACGGCACCGGGTTGCGGCGGTCGGCGTACAGCCCGCCGTAGTGCGTCTCCACGTGCACGTGCGGGCCGGTGGACTGGCCGCGGTTGCCGACGGTGGCGATCTGCTGCCCCGCCGACACGACCTGGCCCGGGCGCACGGTGAAGCTGTCCACGTGCCCGTACAGGGTGACGACGCCGTCGGGGTGCTGGACGTAGACGGCCTGGCCGAAACCGCTGGCCGAGCCGGCGTCGAGCACCACGCCACCCTCCGGGGCGTAGATCGGGGTGCCGATGGGTGCGGCGATGTCGATCCCGTAGTGCGTCGTGCCCCAGCGGGAGCCGTAGCAGGAGGTCACCCGGCCCGACACCAGCGAGCCGTCCCCGGTGCTGCTCACGCTGGCGGCGGCGACCGACGCCTCGGCCGCGGCGGCCGCTGCGGCGGCGGCGTCCTCGACCCCCTGCGCCTCCAGCAGCGCGGTCTGCGCGGCGAGCAGCTGGGCGTCCAGGTCGGCCTTCTGCGCGTTCACCGCGTCGAAGGACTGCTGGGCGGCGGCGAGCTGGGCCTGGGCCGCGGCGTCGGACTCCGCGGCCGCCTGCGCGGCGGTGTCCAGCCGGCCGACGGCGTCGGTCGCGGCGGTGTCGGCGGCCTGCTCCCGGTCCCGCTGCGCCTCGACGGCGTCCAGCCGGCCGGTGCGGTCCAGACCCAGCTGCTCCAGGGTGGCCGCACGCTGCAGCACGTCCTCGGGGCTCTCGGCGTCCAGCAGCACCTGGGCGGTGCCGAAGGTCTGCTGCCCCATGAACGCCTCGCGGCCCAGCGTGGCCACGTCGTCCTCGGCCACCTCGGTGGCGGCCTGCGCCTGCGCCAGGGCGGCCGCGGTGGCGGCCTGCGCCTGCCGTGCCGCGGCGAGCTCCTCCTGCGCGACCCGGTCGGCGTCGGCGGCGGCCTCGGCCAGCACCGTCGAGCGGGCCAGCTCCTCCTCGGCGGCGGCGACCAGCGCGGCGACCCGGTCCACCTCGGCCTGCGCCGCGGCGACCGCGGCGGTGTCGGAGGGGGCGGCGGCGGCCGGGGGGACGGCGGTGCCGAGAGCCAGGAGTGCCCCGAGAGCGAGGACGGCGAGCCGGGGACGCATCGCCGACGACGCTAACCGACGGTCACCACTGATGTCACGGTCGGGTAACGGACCGATCCGTCACGGGCTCGCTCAGGCGAGGCTGCCCCGCGGGCTCGGGGTGGCCCCGGGGACGGCGACACCCGAGGTCAGGCGCGCCCAGACGTGCTTGCGGCCGCCGTCGGCGGACCAGCCGTGGTCGACCGAGAGCTGCGCCACCATCGGCAGCCCCATGCCGCCCAGCGCCGGGTCGCGGTCGACGGCGGGCACCGGCGGCCGGTCGACCGCCTCGTCGGACAACGAGAGCACCCAGCCCTCGGCGGTGGCCACGATGACCGCCTCGACCGCGCCGCCGCCGTGCCGCAGCGCGTTGGAGGCCAGCTCCTCGAAGGCCAGCAGCAGACCCTCGCGGGCGTCCTCGGTCGAGGAGGACGTCAGCGACGGGTGCGCCAGGCGGGCACGCAGGTCCATCCGCACCCGGGAGGCGTCGTGCACGCTCGGGAGCTGCCAGCGCCAGACGTCCCCGGGGACGTCCGGGACGGGGGACTGCGGCCAGGCGGTGTCGGCAGGCACCCGGGACCTCCCCTTCTCGGACGGTGTCGGTCGGAACTGAGGACATCCTGACCGACCTCGTCGGGACGCGCAGCGGGAACGCCCGGGGGAGACTTCCCCGGTGACGAGCGCCGGCACCCTGCCCGAGGACCTGGCGCGGCTCCGTGACCAGCTCGCCGCCGTCCCGTTCGCGCTGGACACCCCGGGCCGGGACGCCGCGGTGCGCGCCGTCCGCTCGGTGGTCGACCAGGTCGACGACCACCTGCTGCCGAGGCTGCGCGACGTCGACGCGCCGCTGCTGGTGGTCGTCGGCGGCTCCACCGGTGCGGGGAAGTCCACGCTGGTCAACAGCCTGCTGCAGGCCGAGGTCACCCGGGCCGGCGTGCTGCGGCCCACCACCCGCACCCCGGTCCTGGTCTGCGCCCCCGCCGACCGCGGCGCGTTCGCCGACGACCGGGTGCTGCCGGTGCAGGTGCAGACCCACCCGGCGGTGCCCGAGGGGCTGGCGCTGGTCGACGCCCCGGACGTCGACAGCGTCGTGGAGGCCAACCGCGAGCTCGCCGGCCAGCTGCTGTCGGCCGCGGACCTGTGGGTGTTCGTGACCACGGCGGCCCGCTACGCCGACGCCGTCCCGTGGGACCTGCTGCGCACCGCCGCCGAGCGCGGCACCGCCCTGGCCGTGGTGCTGGACCGGGTCCCGCCCGAGGCCACCCGGGAGGTCGCCGCCGACCTGGCCGGGATGCTGGAGCGCGCCGGGCTCTCCCAGGCCCGGCTCTGGGTGGTGGAGGAGCGGCCGCTGGCCGACGGGTTCCTGCCCGAGGACCAGGTCGCCCCGCTGCGGGGCTGGCTGCGCGACCTGGCCGCCGACTCCGGCGCCCGCGCCGAGGTGGTGCGCCAGACCCTGGTCGGTGCCCTGGCCAGCCTGGACGACCGGGTCGCCGGGGTCGCCCGGGCCGTGGACGAGCAGGCCGCCGCGGCCTCGGCCCTGCGCACCGCCGCCGACGCCGCCTACGGGCGGGCCGCCACCTCGGTGGACGACGGCGTGCGCAGCGGCACCCTGCTGCGCGGGGAGGTGCTGGCCCGCTGGCAGGAGTTCGTCGGCACGGGGGAGTGGATGCGCTCGCTGCAGGCCGGCATCGGCCGGCTGCGCGACCGGGTCACCGCCGCGGTCACCGGCCGGGCCACGCCCGCCCAGGACCTGACCGGCGCGCTGGAGAGCGGGGTGGAGCGGCTGCTGCGCTCGGCCGCCGAGACCGCCGCCGAGGACACCGTCACCGCCTGGCGCGGCCTGCCCGGCGGCGCCGGGGTGGTCGCCGGTCGCGAGCGGGAGCTGTCCACCGTGGGCCCGGCGTTCACCGAGGACGCCGGCCGCACGGTGCGCGACTGGCAGGGTGCGGTGCTGGACCTCGTGCGCGGCGAGGGGGCGGGCAAGCGGTCCCGGGCCCGGCTGCTGTCCTGGGGGGTCAACGGCGCGGGTGCGGTCGTCATGGTGGCGGTGTTCGCGCAGACCGCGGGGCTGTCCGGCGCCGAGGTCGCCGTGGCCGGCGGGACGACGGTGGTGGGCCAGCGGGTGCTCGAGGCGGTGTTCGGCGACTCCGCGGTGCGTCAGCTCGCCGAGCGGGCCCGCCGCGACCTCGACGAGCGCACCGAGGCGTTGCTCCACGTGGAACACCGCCGCTTCACCGAGCTGCTCGACGGCACCGCCGGCCCCGACGACGCGGCCGCGCTGCGGGAGAGCGCCGCCACCGTGGCGCGGGCCCGTGGCTGAGCGCGGGCTCACCGACCGCCTCGGCGGGCTGCGCGAGGCGGTCGAGGCCGCCGAGGGCCGCCTCGAGGTCCCCGAGGTCGGCCGGGCGCGCGCCCTGCTGGCCAAGGCCGGTGCCCGGCAGGCGCTGGGCGAGGCCACCGTCGTCGCGCTGGCCGGGGCCACCGGCAGCGGCAAGTCCACCCTGTTCAACGCGCTGTCCGGGGCGCAGGTCAGCACCCCGGGCGTGCGCCGGCCGACCACCGGCACCGCGCACGCCACCGTGTGGGGGGAGCAGCAGGACGCGCTGCTGGACTGGCTGCAGGTGCCCCGCCGGCACCTGCACGCCCCCGACCCCGCGCTGGACGGGCTGGTGCTGCTGGACCTGCCCGACCACGACAGCGTGCGGCTGGAGAACCGGCTGGAGGTCGACCGGCTGGTGGAGCTGGTCGACGTCCTGGTCTGGGTGCTCGACCCGGAGAAGTACGCCGACGCGGCCGTGCACGACCGCTACCTCCGGCCCCTGGCCGGGCACGCCGGGGCGCTGCTCGTCGTGCTCAACCAGGCCGACCGGCTGCCCGCGGCCGACCTCGCGGCCATCCGCGGCGACCTGCGCCGGCTGCTGGACGCCGAGGGCCTCGCCGAGGCGGCGCTGCTGCCGATCAGTGCCCGCACCGGCGCCGGGCTGCCCGAGCTGACCCGGCTGCTCGCCGACCGGGTGGCCGCCCGCCGCGCCGCCACCGAGCGGCTCACCGCCGACGTCCGGGCCGCCGCCCGCGACCTGCAGCAGCACTGCGGGACCCCCTCGTCCGGCGCCCGGGGGGCCGACCGGGCCGCGCTGACCCGGGCGCTGTCCGACGCCGCCGGGGTGCCCGCGGTGACGTCGGCGGTGGAGCGCTCGACCCTCCGGTCCGGGACGGCGGCGACCGGGTGGCCGGTGGTGCGGTGGCTGGGCAAGCTGCGCCCGGACCCGCTGCGCAGGCTGCACCTGGCCCCGGGCGCGCGCAGCTCGCTGCCCGGGCCCGGGGCGGTGGAGCAGGCCGGGGTGGCCACCGCCGTGCGCCGGGCCCGCGACGCCGCGGGGGAGGGCCTGCCGCTGGTGTGGGCCGACGACCTGCGCCGGCGGACCGGGGTGAGCACCGAGCGGCTGGCCGACCGGCTCGACCAGGCCGTCGCCGGCACCGACCTCGGGTCGGACCGCACACCGCTGTGGCAGCGCGGCGTCGGCGGGCTGCAGTGGCTGGTCACCGCTGCGGCGCTGGTCGGGGCGCTCTGGCTGCTCGTGCTGGTGGTGCTGGGCTGGCTGCAGGTCGCCGACCTGGTGCCGCTGCCGCGGGTCGAGGGCATCCCGCTGCCGACCCTGCTGCTGGTCGGCGGGCTGCTCGCCGGGTTGTTGCTCGCCGTCCTGGTGCGGCCGTTCGTGGTGTTCCGGGCGCGCCGGCGGGCCCGGGGGGTGCGCCGGCGGCTGGACCACGCGGTGGCGGCGGTCGGCCGGGCCGAGGTGCTGGACCCGCTGGCCGCCACCACCGCCGACCACGACCGCTTCTGCGCCGCGCTGGCCCGCGCCGCCCGCTGACCGGACGGCGCGGGCGCGGCGTCAGTTGAGCGGGCGGACGCCGTCGGGCAGGTTGCCGCCGCGGATGGCGGACACGGCGAAGTCGGCGAACGCGGTCAGCGCCAGGCGCTGGGTCCACGGGCCGAAGGACACCCGGGCCACGCCGAGCTGCTGGAGCCGCTCCTGCGGCAGCGAGCCCGGGACGTTGATGACCGAGACCCGGCGCTCGCCGATCCCCTCCACCAGCGTCACGACGGTCGGCTCGTCGAGCTTGCCGGGGACGAACACGCAGGTGGCGCCCGCCTCGAGGAAGGCCCTGCCGCGCTCGACCGCGTCGGACACCACGTCGGCGCGGGGCCGGTCGCCGGCCAGCACGAAGGCGTCGGTCCGGGCGTTGAGCACGAAGGGCACCCCCTCCGCCTCGCCGGCGGCGACGACCGCCTCGACGGCGGCCACCGCCTCGGCCAGCGGCTTCATCCGGTCCTCCAGGTTGGCGCCGACGACGCCGACCCCGATCGCCCTGCGGGTGGTCTCGCCGGGGTCGCCGTAGCCGGCCTCCAGGTCGGCCGAGACCGGCAGGTCGGTCGCGGCGGCGATCCGGCCGACCGCCTCGACCATCGTGCCCACGGGGATGTTCTCCCCGTCGGGGTAGCCGTAGGAGGCGGCGATGGAGTGGCTGGCCGTGGCCAGCGCCTTCGTGCCGGGCAGGCCGGCGACGACGGTCGCGCTGATGACGTCCCAGACGTTGACGACGGTCAGGAGCTGCGGGTCGGTGTGCAGCCGGGCCAGCGCCTCGGCCTTCTCGCGGTTGCTCATGCGTGGAGTCAAGCCGACGGCGGGACGGCGGGGCCGGTCGGATCGGCCGGCGGCACCGACTCCGGCGGCATGCCGGACACGTCCAGCCGCAGCAGCAGCCCGGTCATCTCCAGCGGACCGGTCACGATGCGGGAGGTGGCGACCACCCGGACGCCCTTGCCGGCCGCCTCGGGGTGCTCGTTGACCCACACCAGCGCGGTGACCCCGGCGGAGCCGAAGAAGGTCACC
>Ga0325400_1002146_pt1 | contig 17058 bp, 8 predicted proteins | sample PopdelMetagenome_2_FD_205662 | JGI IMG/M metagenome (GOLD analysis project Ga0325400, IMG submission 205662) | Populus deltoides microbial communities from Bellville, Georgia, United States - Xylem-PdKOR-R1 | ecosystem: Host-associated > Plants > Phyllosphere > Stem > Wood/Secondary xylem... | reverse complement strand
TAAGGAGAAAAGAAGAAGCTAACAAAAAAAAAGGACACGTGAAATGGAGTGTGGGCCCGTTTAACATGTGCAGTAATAACAACTAGCAGAAGAACCCCGTTCCGTTATACAAGAGAGATTCCTTTTTTAAATATTTTTTATTTAAAATAATATTTTTAATTTTTTAAAATTATTTTTTATATTAACACATTAAAATAATCTAAAAATATTAATTTAAAAAAATAAAAATATTTTATTAAAAAAACTTTTAAAACACAAAAATAAACCGGAACTTAAACATATCTTTTACTTATAAATCGCTTTAAGAATTCAAAATTAAATCAAATCAAAATAAAAGTTTTACATCTTAATTTATTATTTTAGTATCATCAAAGTTCAAAATCAGTTTTATTTAGCTCCACTCTTAAAAAAAATAAAAAAATCAACAACCAAAATTGAAGTTTTTGATAGTTAAAATATAGTTGTCCAAAGCTTCATTTTTTTTTTTGTTTTTTTTAATTTCTTTCGAGTTTCTACATTATAAGAAACTAGTATGTAAAACAATAAAGTTTTATAACTAAATATAAACTTTACAAAAAAAAATAGGGACCGAAGTGTAGATAGATGTGTCCCATGAATTGCGCTAAAAAAAACAATCCATTTTTTTTTATCAATTTATTCTTATAATTATTTTTCACTTAACCCTATAATTATACTTTGCAAAAATAATATTTTCATAATAAATCGTATGCGAGAGCATGCACAGCTAAGCAAATCCTAACATTACACAACTTGAAACGACAAAAATAAAAAAACATAAAGTTGAACGATCGAAGCACAGTGTATGCACCGCACCGGAGGAGAGAAATCTCTACTTTAACAGCCTGTCATTTTCAGGGTTATTTACGAAGATGGACACTTCCAGATAGTTAGTACGAAACTACAAGTACTCCCTCTTTAATTGTTAATAGTTATTAAAACAATATTAATATTTATTTGTACAAGTCCTTCCTCACTCTTTTGCCACTCTAAAATGACCTCTCTAAAAGAAGTTATATTTCTTTTAAATTAAAGCTTATAATATCAACTTTTGATTGGTTTTAGTCTTATTTATTGAATCTATATTGGTTTAGCGGGTTCATTCAGTGATTGAATTGATTTGAATAAGGTGAAAGACCTGTAAAAATAAAAAAAATAAACAAACCTGGTTTACTCGCTAGGTCGATCCGTAACATGGGAGACCTAGTAAAATCCGGTAGAGATTTTTTTTTTCAAATGTTTTTTGCTCCTAACAAGATATCTTTTTTTATATATTTTTTAACTGGTTATTAATTCTTTTTAAAATTCACTATATAAATATTAGAAGAATATTTAAATTTTTTAATATGAAATTTGAAACCTTTTAATATATATATTTTATGTTCACAAGAAAAAAAAATTATATTTTTTCAATGCGAGATAAAAAATATTTTTGGTTTAAATACTTAAACTTAAAAGGATAATATAGTATTTTTTTAATGTTTCATGAAAAATATTTTGAAATAATCTTTTAAACTTTATTATTTATAACATATATAGTCTATATCTAAATGAATTATTTCTTAATTTATTTTATATGAAATATTAAAACTTTAAAGTTTTTTATTTTATTTTTCCGGGTTAACCTGGGTCAACCCGTATAAACTAAGACGCGGTTCCTTGGCTGTGTCAACCTCCGGGTCGGGTTTGATAACTATGGTTTTAGTGTTAAAAAAAATACAATAAGAAATTTTGATCAATTTTTTTTTAAAAAAATATATCTTTTATTTTTCTCTTCATATAAAAAACATGGCATAAGGGGTCATCTTAATTATATAATTTTCCACACATGGCAAATTGTGATTAGCCAATAAATGGATTCTCTTGTCACGTTCTATATTTATATGCCAATTTATTGGCCTTCATCGTAGATTTTCTAGCGAACTTGCAAGTGTTTTGCTATGACATAAAAAAATAAAAATAGTTAAAAAGAAGAGTGTTTTTATTTCTCACTCCACAAAATGCGTTGGACCTAATTAACATTGTGCAAGAGTCTTTGCTTATTTCTTAACAATTAATAAATTTCATGACATATACTCTTAATGAAATAAATATTCTTAAAAAGTGTTTTATAGACATGATAGCGATATCATCAACATCAACTAATGATAATATCATTATAAAAATAAAATGATAATTTAAAAAAATTACATTTTGGAATTTACGTGATATCAATTTATATAAATACAAAATCAAGAAATGATTAATAATAAGATGATTTTCATTGTATCCCTCTAAAATTTATTAATCCTATCAATTTCTTTTTTAAAAATTATTTTTTATCACTTATCTCTCTCATTAACAATTTAATTTTATATATACCAATACCTTTAAATGGTTCTATGCTAATTATTGTTTGTAAATTATTTATTTAAATTGCTGAAATTAATATTTAGGATTTAATGTAAGATTAACTTCAATATGCCAAGCATATAAATGCAGCAGAGAATTAATAGCATATATACCCCCATACCATAATTGATTAAGTGTTAAAGTAATTGTCCATAAAAATTAGCACCATCAATAATAAATTGTCTTCTAATCTATGTCAAACCTTTAAGTTACTACGCGTTGATGGAAAACATGTGACTTTCTATTAATATCTTTTTATACCTAAATTAAAAACCCTTTATATATAACCATCATAAGTGTGCTTGACTTACTCCTAGAATCTAATAGGCTTTAAATATGAATTGTCACTTAATTTAAAAATCTACATGACATATAAGTTACTTTAAAAATATTTTCTAACATTCTTCTACTTGGTCTATATGACATTACCTGATAAGTGATGATATATTTATAGAATTCAAAATATCTAGTAAGTGAAAACACTCATATTTAGATCAAGAATACAACATATAAATCATAACAGTCATACTATATAATCAAGTACTTTCTTCCTTGTATTACAGTACATTGCATCCTAAAAATAAGCATTTAATAAACAAATAAACTTTATAAATGAACTTTTAGTAAGTCATTCAAGTCTAACTTATATGGAAAAGAATACAACATATGAATCATAGCGGTCACATTTTATAATCAAGTACTTTCTTCCATATATTACAATACATTGCATCCTAAAAATAAACTTTATGAATGAACTTTTAATAAGTTATTCGAGTCTAACTTCATATATACCAACATATATAGAAAATAATATTTTATGTGTATAAAAACTTCAGTTTAATATTTAAGAATAACATAAAAAAATATATAGACAATTAACAAAAATAAAATGAAGTCAAACATTAAATGGGTTAGCTAGACCCAAACAATTCATATGATTCCTATGTTATGTTTCCCCACAATACTATGGTAATAGGATCCGTAATCATTAACTAAGTGCTAATATACTAAATGAGCACTACATGTTCCTTCACTTTCTCTCTTATAGTGATATATTTTATGTCGATAAATTTGTTTTGGCTTCCACTCTTATTATTTTTAGAGAAGAAAATTGCAGCTGAATTATCACAATATATCTTTACTGGTCTTGATATGGAATTAACAACTTGAAGACCAAAAGTAAAATTCCTTAACTAGATCACCTATGTCATAGCATACAATAAATTTTACTTTCATAGTAGATGAAGCAACAATAGTTTGCTTAATATTTCTTCAAGATACAACTTCTCAAGCCAGAAGAAAAATGTATCCTGAAGTAGATTTTCTTATATCTACACAACTAAAAAAATCTTAGTCTAAATAACCAATCACCTCAAGGTGATTAATATAAGTCAACTTATAATTCTTGGTTTCTTATAGGTACCTAATAACTTTCTTAGCAACTTTTTAATGGTTAATTTTTGGGTTACTTCGGAACCTTCCCAACACTCCTTCTATAAATTCCAAGTCAGGTCTTATATAGACTTGTGCATACATTAAACTGCAAATGCATATAAAATGGAATGTTACTCATATGCTCATTTTCCAATGCATCTTGTGTTTATTGAATATGATTGAATTTATCCCCTTTGACAATGGGTACTATTGAAGATGCACACTTTGACATCTCAAATCTTTCTAAAACCTTTTTAATATAGACATTTTAAGACATTTTTAATGTTTTTTGAGACCCGTCTCTGTAAATCTCTATGGTAATGGCAATGGCATAAGAGACTTAACTAAAATCTTTCATATCAAAGTTTTAAGAAAGAAATTGTTTTATCTCATGTAGCAAATCCAAATTACTACTTGCAAGTAGAATATCATCTATATATATAGCAAATCCTCTCACTAACCTTAAGGTAATGTTCTTAGTAAAACTATATGAGACTATAATATTATGAAATTTAATATACCATTATCGATAGGCCTACTTTAGTTCATATATAGATTTCTTTAGCTTACAAAACAAATGGCTATTTGTGTCATCACAAAAGTCTTCAGGTTTATTCATATATACTTTTTCACTAAAATTTCCATTTTGAAATGATGTTTTCACATCCATCCAATGTAGTTCTAAATGAAAATGAGCTATTAATACTATTTTTATTCTAAATAATTCTTTTTTAGAAGCTAGAGAGAAAATTTCTTTGTAAAATATACTTTTCTTATGAATATAACTCTTAGTTATAAGTCTAACTTTATATCACTCAATAAGAAATTATTTTTTTTTTGTTTTATAAACTCATATATAACCAATAACTCCAGATCCTTACGGTAATTTGATAAGATTCCAAACTTGATTTTTAGACCTAGAAACTCACGAGTTTACTAAATTCTTACCTTACAGAAAATTCAAAGATTATATCACCATCAAGAGTTGTTATCCCGGGTTATAATAAGACAACTTAAACAAAAAAGAATGAAAGAGATTTAATACTAAGAAATGGACAAAAACTCACATGGAGTAGTTATTTCTGTTGCTGCTGTTTTTCAAGTTTCTTCCAAATACTGGCTGTTGTTACTATTAGGAGAAGTTGTTGGCGCCACCACTAAGCTTTAACACCACTTCCAGTTACGCTGCATCACCAGAGCTTCTCAAACTCAAAGAACAAAACCCATGAACTCGAGCACCCCAAGGTTGTTGCTGAGAGCACAATGCCTACTATTTCTGTCCACAATAAGGACAACACTTCCTGCAGCTACGAAGTGAATTAATTGTTACTGTCATTAACACTACTAAAAAGAAGGGTAATTAGTATCGAATGTTAGCATCAGAATAATTTAGATGCAATTTTAGCAACGAATTATATATATATATATATTAGCAACGGATTAGTAATGAAAAATCAGATACTAAAAAATAAATTAATATATTAAAAATCAGCAACGGATTTGCCGTTGCTAATATGATTGCTATTAAAAAAGATTAAATTTTGACTTTTATAAAAAACAATAAATAATAATGACCCTTTCTATACTTCTCCAGAAAACAAAAGGAACCCCACAATTGCAAAATTTCTTCATTCTCCAAAAGAACCCAATATTATCCCTTTCTATACTTCTTCCTAAAAACCTAATTAACCCATATCTCCCTTTCTATTCCTTCTTCATAAACCAAACCCATATCTCCCTTTCTATTCCTTCTCTAGAAACCAAACTCATATGTCCCTTTCAATTCTACCTATCTCTGTCATGCGTCATTTTCCACAAATATATTTTGTTATTTTCTTAACTTCTTCTCCAGTTAATTTATGCTTCCAAACTTCTTCTGTACAAGTAGTTGAGAGATAGGGGGAGAGAGAGAGAGAGAGAGAGATTGGGGATTTTTTTTGCTTTGATTTGGGATTGTAATAGAAATCAACGAGAGATAAGGACAAAGTTTTCCTGGGTATCAAGCAAAGCTTTCTTTGGGGGTCTTGGTTAGCCCCACTCTTTTCAACCAACCTGGCATCACCCCGCTTTGCAATATGAATGGACACAAAGAAAGAACGCAGGCAATGAAAATGCAAAAGAAAGCAGATTGTGAGAATGTGAGTTTGATTTTGGGTTAATAAAAATATTAATATTTTAAATTTTTTTTTATATTAGATTTAAATTTGGCGGAATCAATTTCAAATTTTTAAAATTGAAATTGAACTGGATAAGAATTTGTAATCAGCAATGGAATATCCGTTGCTGATTTACACATTCAGCAACCGAATTTCAACAACGAATAATTGGTTACTAAATAAATTAGCAACTGATAATTCGTTGCTAAAAAATTAGCATCTATTATTTGCATATGAAATTATCTGTTGCTAATTCCGTTGCTGAATTTTATCAGCAACAGATTTTAATATTATCTGCAACGGACTAGTTAGTTGCTAATACACTCATTTTTAGTAGTTATAAGGTCGTTGTCGAAGTCAACATCGTTTTATACTGCCACCAACGGTTCACAATGGAATGGTCCTCCTGGTCCCTTGGCTTCAATGCTTTCAGACCTTTGCTTTACTTTTCCTTTCTTTTCTTTATTTGTTGTTGCTTTAGGTGGTAGAAAGGATGGGCCTTTAAAGCACCAGGGAGGCTGAGGATCCATAAATAATGTTAAGGTCATTGGTGTTTTCAAAGGTGATGGCTGTTAGGATGTAAAGGTGGTTGTCAGTACTGTTGGTGTTGCTTCTCTACTGCCGTAGGGAAGGAGAGAGCTATTGTAGTATGGTTGGTTGTCAAGGCTAGAGCTTGTAGACAGTGGTGGTGATGCCGTGAGTTGTGATGGTGGCTATTTGACAGTGAAAGAAAGCTGCTGAATCAGCCATAGATGGGTGAGGGTTGTTCTGGCTGAGGAGATTGTGAGAGGAATGAGATGAATTTCTTTTTATTTTGACAGTGGCAATGTGGAAAGTAAGGATGCCTGCTAGAGAGAGAGGATGTGGGTTTCAAGTGCTAGTTTAGATGTTTAGGGCATATGAGAAGTTCAAAAGAATGTAAAAGGCAAATGTTTGAATAACATTAATTTTTGGTGCCCGGAAGGGATCATTGCTATTAAATGATTTTGTTTTTTTTCTTTTTTTTTTCTTTTTTCTTTCTTTTTTGGCTGCTGGGGTCAATGTTTTGTGGCATTTTCATAGAAGAAATGGTGAGGTTTCAGGGTTTATGAGAATCTTGATTCTTGATGTTCAAGAAAAACATCTATAGAAGAAAGCTTGTCTTGTTGTTTTGTAACTGTTAAGGAGAAAACACCAATAATCTTAGATTTTGAATTATTAGGGATGAGTTTTTGTTGTGTCATGAGAGAAACTTGGGTGAAAAGAAAAAATATCTAAACCACATCATGTCCATTAATTTGGCATATTAATACAAAGATAAAGGTGCATAAGAGTCTAGAAGAGTGCAACTCAGACATATTCTTTATAAGCTGTGATTGAGACGGGTCATTGTGGTATTTTTTGTGTGGATATTTGTAGATAAAATAATTTGTTCTCAATAGTTGGATCTTGTTAAGGGGAATTATTAGTGTGTTTTGAGATAATTGTAGTGTATTTTGGTGAGAGAATGAGGGACAAAATCATGTTGAAATAAGGTAAATCGAGCAATTTTTTTTTGGTTAAAATGAAAAAGAAAATAAATAGTAATTGAACGCGTTGTTTATGATTTCTCTTTTAAAAATGAATCACTTGTCATCTATAGTATCTTTTTTAATTCAGTCCTTAATCTTTTAAGTTTTGCAATTAAGCTCTCAATTGAACCCAATCAGGCTTTTCAAAGTTTAATTGGGTCCCTAGTATTCTAATTATTGTAAATTAATCCGAATTAGGTCTCCACACTTAATTTCCTTTCAATTAAGTTGTTAATTAAGTCATTTAAACTCATTAAAAGTTTAATTAAGTTCTTGAACTTAATTAATTCTTCTAATTTTGGCCAAATTAACTTTCAAACTTAATTTTACTTCAATTAAGTCCTTAATTAAGTCAATTAAATTCATTACAAGTTTAATTAAGCCCTTGAACTTAATTAATTCTTTTGGTTTTGGTCAAATTGACTTTCAAACTTAATTATGCTTCAATTAAATCCTAATTAAGTCATTTAAACCCCTTAAATGTTTAATTAAGTCCTTGAACTTAATTAATTCTTCTAATTTTATTATTTAAATTTATTGGTGTGCTATTGCAGGCAACCAAAAATAAAACCTAGACTTTTAAGAATATATGTAATAATGCGAGTAAAGATTATTCTCACGGAGAGTATCTAGCTTAATTTTTATGCTATGTAAACAAAGGAGGTTTGAGTATAACGAAAATAATTTTAAGAAAAAAACTCAAATTAAAGTATTGAAACTAATCAAAAGAACAAACATTGATCAAAGTCAACATCCACTATCGGTACTTTTACAATCGATCATCGAAGCAAATATATATCAATTCACACTTTGAGTATTCACTATTGGAACTATTTTCCTATCTCTTATTGATCACAAGTAATTAGAAAACAAACAATTTAACTAATCATAACTACTAAACAACTCAAGACAAGATTTAAAAATTTAATTTAGTAGCAGCTTTAGAATTAAAGAGATTGATGAAACTAAACAACACAAGCATAAGAGATTGCATTTAATTTAGTCAAATATTCTTCTTAATATTTACTAATTTTTGACGTAGCAAATCATTAAACCTTAGTTGCTTCACAAATTAGAGAGATCAAACAATTAAGGATTTGATATCTAACATGGCATTAGATTGCAACGAATAATAAACTAGTAGGCCTCCTAGTAATTAAATGAGACAATAATGAAAATAGGCATTGAAGAACGTTAAATACTCAAAGTATAAATTCAACAATGAAAAAAAATTAAATCTCACAGTTTTATTGATTATGAGGCTTCCATTTTCTTTGACCAAATAAAAATTTAGCTACATAGGACCATGATGAAAACTCTCATGAAAAAAGAATGAAAAATTCAAGAAGAGGCATAAGGAAGAGAGAGGAGAGAAGTTTAATATGATTTCCCCCTCTCTTTTACATGTTTTTTTCTTCTCTTTGGAAATCTATAAAATCTCCTAAAAATACTCTCAATATTATCCTCTAATAATAACCACAAAATCTGAATAGTTAATGAAATTATAAAATAATAAAATAGAGTTTTAATATAATAAAGAAAGTGATGTCTTCAACTGGAATTCATGCACCAAATCTGGAAGCTTTCGAAAATAAATAACATTGTAATAGATTTGCATGCCAAAGGATATTTCAACATGTTGGTAGTACAGGTGTAATGACTTTGTGCTGAATTTCAACCTCGATACAATCAATATATCTCAAGACTCAAAACATGAAAGTTATAGTGATTTTTATTAGAGTTTCATAGCATTTTGAGTCATCTCAACCGAAGCTCAGATGAAAGAGTTATGTTTAGATTACAAAGTTGTGTTGAAACTGTCCAAAATTGCCTAATTAACTTTGTTTTGCCCTTAACGTCTCCATTTGCATCCTAAATTGAAATATAAAAATAATGAGCATGTTTAGACACCAAATAAGTATAAAATACTAAACATTAAGGAAGAAAAATATGACATTTTGAATTCTTGTTAAATTCCCTCACACTTAACTTTTGTTTGTCCTCAGGTAAAACTCATTTTCATTTTCCCAAAAACACCATGGTTGCAATACCATCAATAAAGAACAATTATGCTCTTTAAAAATCATAACATATCATTAACAAACATCCTTAAACAACTCATAATTATTAATAAATAGTTTCACTCAAAGATGAAGTAAACTAAATATGTAAACCCTTAAGGAAATAAACATCCAACTCTCGTGTGGTTGAAAGATATGTGTTTCACTTAATTCCATTCCAATGAAAATAATCTACCATGGGCTTACATATCTTTTTATTCTTTCTTCACCCTAGGATCACATGCATAACACGAATCATAAGGATTTTTCAAGGATTGTAATGAAGCTTAGGATCAAGGTGAGAAACATTTGGGAATGTAGCTCAAAAGCCATCTAAACTAGGAATAAAAATAAATCAACTCAAGCTCGAATATACAAGACATGTAGAACAAATCACTCCATTTAACACTTTTTTCAATTTTACTTTAAAGTATTTAAACCAGTAAAGCTTTTATATTGAAAAAAATTGTTAAAAGGAACAACTTTTTTTTTTCCATGTTTATATATATCATGTATGAACACACCTCTTTCTTGGACTTTAAGGAGGAATTATGAACATGGACAATTTATAACATTAAAAGAAATTTCCTCCATCATTTTTTTTTCTTTTTCCTTTCTTTTTTTATTTTTACTTAATACATCAACAATATAACTCATGAATTAAGAATGAAAACATGTTCTATAGACATAGCCACACCACCAATACAAACACCCCCACATTTATTTCTTGTATACTCAAACATATTATAATAATAACAATACTCCATTAGCTTTACAACTTGGATAAATGTATTCTTTTTCGGGTTTAAATCTTGTAACATAGGTTTCTAATAAACAAAATAAAGCTCAAAGGGGTTTCAACAAAGGAAAAAATTAAGTACAAGATAGGTTATTTAACTTATATAGCTTATAACAAAAGAGGCTTTAATCATGATCATGCTTACATGTGTCAATATGATCTCGAAGAGCATCAATACGAGTTTTAGAGAAACAAATCCATAGAAGAATATCTTGCATGAAAAAAAAATAGTGAGGTTGATATGGATGTGTCAGTTTAAAGGCTCAAAATCTCACTGATTTTTGTCTACCAAATTTAATCACTACTATCCTCAAGGAAAATAACTAGATTGATTAATTATAAGTTGGAGAATTACTTATTCAATCTTGTTATGAATTTTTTTTCAAGTTTAATTGAATCTTGCTAATGTTATACACAATCATAAATCGTTGAAAATCACAAGAACTCAAGCAAAACTTGTTTTTTTAATAATAAAAATAGAATTAAAACATAACCTCAATCCTTTTCCTCACACTTAAAACCTACATTGTCCCAAATAAAAGGTGAAATGTAAAGAAAATGAAAAAATAACCAAAATATAAAAACAAAAATAAGAAGAAAAAGAAAACAAACTCTCTTTGGGTTGCCTTCCAAGCAATGCCTTTGTTTATTGTCATTGGCTTGACTCAATGCTTTCTTCTTCAATCACCATAAATCGGATCCTTAATGTCCATTTTTCCCACATTCTCTACTTGAAATCCTTCGTAGAAAGGCTTAAGTCTATGGCCATTCACTTTGAATATTTTGGAAGTTGCTAAACTTTAGGTTTCAACTGCATCGTGATGAAAAATTTTAGTAACAACAAAAAGTCCAATCCAACGAGAACATAAATTACCTGGAAACAAATAAAGCTGTAAATGGTGTATAAAGACTTTTTAACCAACTTTAAACTACTTCTTTAAGATCATCTTATCATGAAAAGCCTTTTTCTTGTCCTTGTAAATCATTGCACTCTTATAAGCATCATTATGAATTTCTTTTAACTCTTGTAGTTGCAACTTTATGTGTTCTCTACTTTCATTCATCTTCATGTTGAAACTCTTGATAGCCCAATAAGTCTTGTGTTCTAACTCGATAGGAAGGTGGCATGGTTTCCTAAACACCAACTGATATGGTGACATACTAATGGACGTCTTATATGCAGTCTTATACACCTACAAAGTATCATCCAAACACAAACTCCAATCTTTTCTACTTGGACTATCTGTCTTCTTAATTATGGACATGATCTCCTTATTTGACATTCCTTCTTGTCCACTAGTTTACGGATGATAAGCAGTTGAAACTTTATGGGTTTCGTGGTACTTTTTCAGCAAAGCCTCCATAGTTCAATTGCAAAAATGAGTGTCTCTATCACTTATTAGAGCTTTTGAAATTCCAAACTTCAAGAATATGTTGGACTTAATAAAATCTGTAACAACTTTAGAATCATCGGTTCTGGTGGCTTTAGCTTCCACCTATTTCGAGACATAATCAACAACAAGCAAAATATAAACATAACCAAAAGATACAAGAAATAGTCCTATGAAACTGATTCCCTAAACATCATGAACTTTACAAAATAATATGGGGGTTTACAACATCTCATTTCGCTTGGATATAGTATTTGTCTTTTGACAATGATAGCATGACTTACAAAAAAAATATGAATTGCAGGGTAAAGATGACCTATCAAAACTACATGCTAACAGTTTTGTCATCATCCTCTTAACTTTAAAGTGACCTCCATAGGAATGACAAAAGGTGAGAATAGAAATAATTTCATTTTCGAGAACACATCTTCTTATCACTTGATTTGCACAATACTTTCATAAATATAGGTCATCCCATATATAGTATTTGGGATCACTCTTAATCTTATCTCTTTGAGCCTTAGAGATACCTGGGGGTAACATATTAGTAACCAAATAATTTATAACATTCGCATACCTAGGTAATATCATGCTTACGAAGAACAATTGCTTGTCAGGAAACATTTCTTGCAAATAAAGTTTATCCTCCACAAGAACTAAACAACTCAAATGATCTGTAACATGATTTTTTATCCATCTTTTGTCTTTAATCTCCAAGTAGAATTCACTTAAGAGAAGTATCCATCTTATTAATATTGGTTTTGCCTCTTTCTTCATCATCAAATAACAAAGAGTTGCATGATCAGAGTAAACAATAACTTTAGTACCAAGTAAATAAGATAGAAATTTTCCAAAGCAAAAACAACATCTAAAAGTTCTTTTTCAATAGTATAGTAATTTCTTTGTGCATTATTCAAAGTTCTTGAATCATAATAAATGGTATAAGATGTTTTTTTTTTAATTCTTTGACCCAAAACAATATCTATTGCATAATCACTTGTGTCACACAACTCTCTAACAACATAAATGTTGATCCTTACCCTCAATAAATAACTGAGATCTATTCTTTAACATCAAGTGATGAGATACACCTAATACATGGCCTCTGGACCTTTCCCATTACCCTATAAAACCCACACCAAAATCTTAACCATGGGGGAAGTTGCAATGAAAAAAAAAAAAAACAAGAGACTGAAAAGAAGGGACGATAACCGCATTGTCGCGCGTTACTTATTTCAATGCTTTCTAGTTTTGAAAAACCTTACACCCTCCAGCATCCACTCCATATCATTGAACACCAGTGCAAACGACTGCCTCCATTGTTAGTACCCTCAAACACTTCACACCATATATATTTAACTTCACTCATGAGGAAGACACATTCATGAGATATAAAAATCACTTTACATTCTCATTATATAGATCCTCAGGCACACGAAGTTTACCACTAAGGCTTCTGTTTGTATAACGCTCCAATTGCTGAAGCTAGCGAGAAATTCAGGAGAACAACGAGATGCTGTCATTACAGAGTAGAAAATATTCATTATTGCCAGTACAGTCCTGTAAATTTAGTAAGGGTATCAAACTCGTCTCGAGTTTTTCATTCAAAACAGACACCTCCATCTCAGTTGCCCTAGGTATAAAGCTTCTCCTCTCTTTTTTTTTCATTTGTTCTTGTGTGAGTTTGCTGCTGCAAAGTTTGTTTTTGCATATTCTCACTTACATCTATGCAATTTGTAGTTTTATATGCTTGTATGTCTGCTGTTGAGATGTATATGGGAACACATGTTGCATTTTAAACCTGAATCGAGAAATCTACTATGATCTGGATCCCATGATGTATGTGTTTTATGGGTATCTTCCCTTTGCTTCAAGGCAGTAAGGTGAGCTTGGATTAAATGTTTTTTACTAGGTAATGATCATGAGTTACTTGGTGTAGTGGCTTTCGTTTTCATATAATTTGAATAAATGCCTAGAGTCTAGTCAAGATGATGGTGTAGGGAGCACGCCTTGTTTCGCCTGTGATGAATTTCTCTGGGAACTATCGATGTTAAATGTTGATCATTAGGAAGCAATATCGGGTCTGGGTTATATCTGGAGGGAAGTTTCTTCGATTTCTTCATTTTGATCTTTCGAAAAAAAGAAAGGTGCATTAGTTTTTGTTAATGGGTTAGGCTTTCAAAGCCATTGTTAAAACAAAATGGGTTGTTTGTTTGTATTTTTTTATTTTTGAAAGAGGCTCGTGTTCTTTTATTTTTTTAAAAAAACAAGCTACTTTGTTGAATAAGGCCAAGATAGAAATCCAATCCACAGAATTGGGCTGAATCAACTAAACTCAAACTTTGAAGTCTAAAAACACATTTAGCATAATCAAAATCTCTCCAAGAAAAAATGGATTTTTGAGTTTTTAGTGGGTGTTTGATAAACATGATTTTAAAATAAATTTCAAGCTTGTGAATTTTTATTTAATTAAGGATGTTTTTGGTAAACATGCCCTAATATTTCTTTTTCAGTCTTGTATTTCTTTTTCTTTTTTTTTATGTTTTGCCAAACTCAGCCTTAGTTAAAATTTAATTCAAAATTTAGATTTTTAAGGGATTATTTTGCAATTAATTTTGGGCCTCTCATATCTTTTTACCCTTTCATATTTAATATTTGAGATTTTGAACCTATACGTAAGTTTTTTTTCTGGTATTAAATAAACCAATTTTAAAAATTAAAAAACTACAAAAAAAATCCTTTTTTTAAAATAGATTTATGTTTTAAATTGCATATGGCCCTTTTTATGAATTTCAAAAACAAAGTGCTCAAGTTGAAACTCGGACTTTTTCAAGACAAGTTGTTTTTTTTAAGCACTTATTTTATCAGCATGCATAATAACAAGTAGCTTAATCCATGAAGCCACAACCATTTTAGAAAAGCTCTTCAAGTTTTGAGAGTGTCATTTATCGGTTTAAATTGCTTACTTGATTAAAAATGGATTTTAAAATCACATAATGTAGGCTATGGTTCATGGCTATTAAATAAAGGAATTTCACAGGCTTAAAAGGTGTTTGAGGGTTTTAAAGATATAGGATCAACATCAACTCTTTGTCAACTCTTTCTCTTGTTGTCTTTGTAGGGGAATGACATACAACCATGTTATGGATAAAATCAAAATTCTCTTAACATGGGTTATAATCCAACTTTTCTTTGATGAATCACCAATCTTGATCATTTTGAAGACATCAGAGGCTTTATCACGGACCTCAAAAGTCATGTTTGTAGCTCAGTACTTTTTAGTGTTCGACTTTCGGTGTTTGTTGTGTCTAATAACTGTGACATGATTAATTCTAGCACCCATCTTCACTGCTTTGTCTGGATGATAATGAAAGACCAACATCGGTATTTATGCCCCTTAGTTTATGTCTCTTTTTTCTTTTAGGCCTTTCTCAAATGTTGGACTTTTGTTCTTAGCCTTTCCTTTTCTATTGATTATATCAGTGTCTTCAAAATATCTCTCGTTTTCCCCTAGTGTGGAGTGTGACCCTAGTCAGGGTTTTTTTTAAGAAATATTCTATCAGGCTCAAAATGGGGTTGTAAGAGATAATCTTTAAAAAGTGATGGGATAACAAAGATGACTTTTTCTCATTTCAAGCAATGTCGGTTAGAATTGATAAATTTTACCCTCATCTAGTGTAATGATTTGGACTTGTAAGAGATCATGATTCGCGAGTCCATAGCTACTGAATCCACTACACGTTATTATACATACTGTTAAAACTTAGCTATATGGTGTTTGGTTTAATTTCATGTGTGAGCTCAAAATTGATTTGGTCACCCTATATTATTTATCTTGTAATTTTAACAAACATCGAGTCATTTCTGCAAGCAAAACACTTTTAATCTTTCAGGATTGATTAGTCTTAAATGCAAGTTGGAGTTTGATCAAAATATTATCAAATAAAATGCTAAACATCTTATGATTCCAAAACATATTTTAACAAATGATGAGATATGATCTCAAAAAAAAAAAAAATGGTGAACAACAAAATTTTTAAAACAACATTTATAATATAATCAGCTTCTTCCGCAATCATCCATGTCTTGTTATCCCTTCTTGGTGATATTGACAATATGATCATTGATGTCATCCTTTACAAAATCTATCTGCCTCTTGCTCACCCACTTTTAGACTTAATCTTCATTGTTCTTGCAATTCTTCACATCTCATCTGGATTATTTTATCTAGAGAATCATGGAGCAATGAACTAACTGTGCTTTTTTTTTTCTTGGTGGTGAAGTTGAGCTAGAATGGGAAGCATTCATGGAGCAAACCCTTTCCTAATCGTAACATGTCAATTTCTCTAGTCTTAAAGTTGAAGAAAGTCACGTCAGAAAAATATTCTCCCATCAGCACAACATCAGCATTGCGAAAAGCCAAAGGACTTACGTGGGGTTCTTTCCTTGTCAAAACCCCTATGTTTATTGAATGCCTTTTGCTCCATCATTTTTTTTCATGATCCTCTATGATCCATACTTCCATGAAATTGTTGTCCTTATCGATGCAGGTCATGGCGAGCTTTCCTTTGTATTTAGTAAGTCTGATATCTTTGTTATCATTACCCTCAGAGGCTGACAGGGGATATGGAAACAAACAATGACTCTCCCTTTTCACATCGAATGTAAAGACGCTTCTCTTCCAAGTGAGATATTCATATATACATTTGTCATGTGATGAAGGGATTCTTCTTACGACAACTTCATTTCATCAAATAGCTTCCATTCCCAAGTTGCTGATTCAGACAACTCGACTCTAATACAATAGTATATATAGAATTTTTTATGTGAGTGAAACTTGGGCTTCAAGAATCTCACAATCTTGTATCGTAAAGGCTTTGACCTTTCAATCATTAGACTGTATTCTATAGTATCATATCGTGTATTGGGATTCAGGATTTTTTGCCATTGTTGGATAGAAAGGTTACACACATAATAATATGATTCATTATGTACGCGACAAAGTAGAAATTCTTGATTTGTTGATGACACAATCTCCACATGTTCTGGAAGAAAATCAAAGGGTGTTTTTGTATGGGTCCTTAAAGCGTTAGTTGAAACAAAGGAAACCTGATATTCATTCCTGATCATGCTTTGGATAAGTAAACCAGAGACAATGTTGGTTATTTGGCTATGTAGCTTTGTGAAAAGGGATTTGTAGGTCAATTTGTACTCTTTAAAAAGAAACCTACATTTCCCCATAGTCTCCATTGATGAGCA
>Ga0325400_1002145_pt1 | contig 17063 bp, 10 predicted proteins | sample PopdelMetagenome_2_FD_205662 | JGI IMG/M metagenome (GOLD analysis project Ga0325400, IMG submission 205662) | Populus deltoides microbial communities from Bellville, Georgia, United States - Xylem-PdKOR-R1 | ecosystem: Host-associated > Plants > Phyllosphere > Stem > Wood/Secondary xylem... | reverse complement strand
TGTAAAATAGAAGGCAGCAAGTGCAGAAGCCCAAAAGGCAAAAAACAAAAACAAAAACAAAAACAAAAACAAAAAATAGCAGCTGTAGAGTGTGTGAAGTCTCTTTAATTGTAATCCTTTTCATGTGTGAGTTTTGTAACATAAAATTACACAATATTGTGTGATATATTCAATTTGTGTTTTGTAATTATTATTAGGAGTAGAAACCAGCCAAACTACAACCCATTAGATTGGTAACACAGGTTGAAGAGAAGTTTTGTCCAAGTTCAAAGAAAGAAAAATATGTTCAAAAAAGATAGCTCAGGTTAGAGTTAAGTCTACCCTTCAATATTCAAAAGAGACAACTATGAGTTTTAGAGCACAAAGATAAAGATTTTACTATCTCTCTTAACTTGTAGGAAATGGTGGAGGTAGCATATAAAGAACCCAAAAATATTGACAATCTTTCAGTAGCACAACTCAAAGATTTAAAAGAAAAGAGGAGTAAAGATGTTGCAGCTCTTGGGTTTATTCAAAGAGGAGTTGTTGATCCTAATTTCTCAGGGATCATGAGAGCCATAAAAGCAAAGCAACATGGAAGACTTTGTAAAGTGAATATGAAAGTTATGTGAAGGTAACAACAATTAACTTACAAAGTCTTAGAAGACAGTTAAAGAAATGAAAATGGAGAAAAATGAAGTTGTTGATGAGTTTACTAATAGGATTATTAAGATTATAAAATCAAATGAAAAGTTATGGTGAGAAGATTAGTGATAAAAAAAAGATATAGAAAAAGTGTTAATTAGCCTTCCAAAGAAGTTTGATCTTATTATGGTGATCAAATAAAAAACTAAAGACTTATCTAGTTTAAGTGTTCATGAGTTGATGAGTTCTTTAAAGTTTTATGAGAAGATATTAATAAAAAGAAGTGAAAAGTAAATGGAGAGTGCTTTTCAATCAAAGCACACTCTTAATAAACAAATTCAAGAGAAGGGATCTACAAGTGATGTGAAAATAGGTGTTGAATCATTTAGAGGTGGAGGATATACTAGGGGTAGAAATAGAGGAATTGGTAGAAATCAATGGGAAAGGGAAAGAATGAATTTGGGCAAAGGATATGGTGATTCTAGGAAGTGTTATTCTTGTAATAAATTAGGCCATGAGTCTAGAAATTATTGGTATAAAAAGGAGACACAATGTTTCAATTATAAGGGGTTTAGTCACTTAACTAAAGATTATGGTGTGAGGAATGATCAACAAGCAAATGTTACCAAAGATAAGGAAGGTAATAAAAGCATATTTTATGCTGGTCAAAGTAGCATGAAAGATAAGAATAGATAATGGCTTATTGATAGTGCTTGTAGCAATCACATGACACCAAACAAAGATATGTTCAATGATATTGATATAAAGAGACAAAATAAAGTGAAGATTCAGAATGGAGAATTTATAAGCGCAAGTGGTTTAGGTACCATTAGAGTTGAAACTAAGAAGGGAAAAAAGGTGATTTGTGAGGTATTACATGTGTCACAAGTTGACCAAAATTTGTTGAGGGTTGGACAACTTATGGAGTATAAATATTCATTACATGTTGAAAGCTAATATTGTATTATTTATTATAAAACTCTGAGAAGGCAAGTTATGGTAAGGGTGGAGATAGTGAATAAGTGTTTCTACTTGACTTAAAGTGTGGAAAACATGTAGCTTTGAAGATGGATGTGACTGGTGATTCAAGGTTATGGCATAGGAGACGCAATCACTTGAATTTTGTTAGCCTTAAATCACTAGTAGCATAAAAAGCCAAGAATGTACTTAAGTTGATGCACATTAATATTTGTGATTTGATGTCCACCCCATCTCATTCTCAAAATAGGTGTTTTGTGTTGTTTATTGAGTACACTCAATCTCATTCTTAAAAAGAGTACACTTGAAGATTGTTTTTTAAGTTTTGTAAAGATAAAGGTATTGAGAGGCAACCCACTATTGGCTACACATCCTAAAAAATAAAGTTTTGGAAAGGAAAAATTAAACCATGATAGAGATGACGAAGTGTATGTTGTGTTTGAAGAAACTCCCTAAGAGTTTTTGGGTTGAAGTAGTGTATACATCTATTTATTTGATTAATAGGTGTCCTACAAAGACTGTTTAGGGTAGCATATCATTTGAAGCTTGGATTAAAAGATAGTCATTCGTAAAGCACTTAAAGGTATTTGGTAATGTTTGTTATGCTCAAATACCGAAGAAAAAGAGACACAGGCTAGATGAGACAAGTGAAAAATGTATATTTATTGGTTATAGCTCAATATCTAAAGGCTATAAGTTATACAACTTGAAGACAAACAAAGTGATTGTTAGTTTAATATGATTTTTTATAAAGATGCTATTTGGAATTGGGAGCAAGGCAAGATTGAGAAAGAATTAGTTATTATAGCTATTTCACAAGAAAAATTTCCTTATGATGGTGGTGGTGGTGGTGGTGGTGGTGGTGGTGAAGAAAAAGAAAGGGCACCACTATAATCTCTATCAAGATCAAGTTCATCTTTATCAAGCTCTAGTTCAAAGTTAAAAAAAAACTTGAGTGGTGTGTATGCAAAGTGTAAATTTTGCATTATGAAACCTGAAAACTTTGAAGAAACTATTAAGAATAAAAATTAGAGAAATGTTATGCAAGAAAAAACTGATGTTATTGAGAAGAACAAGACATGACAACTTGTTCACAACCTAAAAAACAAAGAAGTGATTGGCTTGAAGTGGATTTACAAGGTGAAACATGATGTTGATGGCAAGAAACAAAACAAGGCTTGTTGTAAAGAGTTATTCATAGTAAGAGAGTGTTGATTATGATGAGACTTTTACTCTAATAACTCAGTTGGATACCATTAAAGCACTTATTACAGTAGTAGCTTAAATAGTTGGTTATTATACCAACTTGATGTGAAATTAGCTTTCTTGAATGGTAAAATTAAAAGAAGAGGTTTATGTTAAACATCCTCAAGAATATGTGATTAAAGGTTAAAAAAAAAAGATGTATAGATTGAAGAAAGCACTTTATAGGTTGAAACAAGCTCTTAAAGCTTGGTACAATCAAATTTATGGTTATTTTGATGAAAACAACTTTTTAAAAAGTAAAAGTGAGCCTACCTTGAATGTAAAAAAGGCAAGGTGCGAGTGGTGTCCTTATTGTTACTTTGTATGTTGATGATTTGATATTTATCAAAAACAATGAAACAATGATTGAAGAGTTTAAGAAGAAAGAAATGAAGAATTATGAAATGAGTGACTTAAGATTGTTTAATCATTTATTTACCATGGATATTTATCAAGGAGATGAAAGAGTCTTTATTTGTTAAAAGAAATATGTTGAAAAGATGCTGAAGATATTCAAAATATATGGCTGCAATTTAGTTGAAATATCTTTCTATTGTGAATGAGAAATTAAAGAAGGATGATAGAGAAAAGAAAGTGAATGCAACTTTGTATAGAAGTTTTATTGGAAACTTTTTGTATCTCACTGCAAGAATGTCTAACATACTGCAAGAATGTATAACATTATGTTTGTAGCAAGCATGTTGGCTAAATTCATGAGTAATCCTAGATGTATTCATTTTAGAGTAGTAAAACAGGTGTTACGGTATGTTCAAAGAGCATTTGGTCATTGTATCTATCAAGTATAGCAAAAACTATAAAGTGAAGTTGATTGGGTTTTCTGACAATGATTGGGTTGGTTGTGTAGATAATATGATAGGCACTTCAAAATATATTTTTTTCAATGGGTTCAAGTGTATTTATGGTTCTCAAAGAAGCAACAAATGGTGGTTTAATCTATAACTGAAGTTGAATATGTTTCAACAACAATGATAACTATTCAAGTGATTTGGTTGAGGAGAATTATGAAGGATATTGATGAAAAAAAAGAAGATGTAACAACACTTTATTGTGACTCCAACCTAAATCATATATTGATAATGAACCAAAATCATAAACAAGAAATTTTTTTTCTTTGGCGTGTAAACCCCAAATTTCAAACCCAAAAAACCACAAAATCCCATTACAAAAATCAATAATAAAACCAAACTTGACCCATAAACAACATAACATAGGGCAGATAACAAAAACCTTTATTCAAGAAGAAATATAGACATAGCTAATGAAATTTTGACATAAACAAGTTATAAATTTTGATTTGGCCATTAAATCAAACTAAAATTATATTAGAACATTCTAAAAACCTTGTTCCCTAAGGATATTTAGAAAACATGTTCATCCAAGTTCGATAACATGCCTAAAGTCAGCTTAAAAGCTACCACTCGTGATTTTCTTTATTTACCTTGTTGTTTTAGATTATTTTTTTCTATTTAGATTAGATTTTTTAATTTAATTAGAATTTTATTAATTAATAGATTTTTCTTGTATATAAACAACCTTGTATTATATTTTTCAAAAACTATCATGTTTTTAGAGTTTTAAGGAATCTACTCATGTTATAACAAAAATTCAATTTAAGAAATCACACAAACAATTAAAAAAAAAATTAAACTTTACAATTGCATTTGTATTAATCACAAAATGATCTAACTAACTTGTTAACATCTTCAATGGTGTAAAGCAGAACAACAAAGTTTTTCCTTTCAATAACAAGCAAAGTACACCAAATAAACATTCCATCTATTTTATAATCTTTAGGTTCTTCATATTTTTAAAGAAACACTCGAATGTTATCTGAAATAAACTAATAGGACTAATAAGGCAATCCAATTTCAAAATGTTTTGAAATTATAGAGTTTTGTCAATCTTTTCCTTTTCTTGTAATTTTCAAGAATTGATTTTGACATTTTCAAAGAAAACCTTATTTAGTCCTGCTTCAAGTTTGATAGAAATAGAACTAACCTGGATGTTATCTAGGTAAACTTGAAAAAGGAGAGGCTCATAGACAACCTCCAAAAGATAAAAGAGAGTATTTTTAGAAGGAATCAAAAGAGAGAGAGTTCACATAAATTGTCACCATTCATTCATCATTGTATTCTTTTGTTATGTTAATTTTATTACAAATTCTTATATGATAAAATAACTACCTACATTCTCTCTTCTAGCCATACGTGGTATTCTTTCTTAACAAACTTTGTACTAATTAAAACATAATGTATTGCTATAAATAAATCCTAAAATCATTTTAATTTTAAAACAAACCCTATGTCCCATGAATGTTCTTCATTCTTCTTAAAATCAAGCTTTGCCAAATTCAACTTTTTGATAATTTTGCCTTATTCAAAATAAACTTTTCTTTAAGAAAGAAATAAGAAAACCTCAAAAAAAGGTCATCAACAAACTCCCAAGTTACATCAGAGAGAGGTAAAAAATTCCAATGAACTAAGACTTGGGTTGTAGTGTGGTTACCCTTTTTGACAATCCTCTTATCCAGAATTGCTTAAGGCTTGAGAGTTGGCTCATAAGGGAGATTAGGTAAGGTAGTTTGCAGCATTTTATTTCTCATGTGTTTCTTCAGCTAGGACACATGAAAGACTAGATGAATCATTATAGAAAAAGGAAGACACAACTTATAGGTCACAATGTTAGTCCTCCTAATCACCTACATAAAATATTGATGCTAACTTCTGTGTGTTTCTTTATACAATTGATTTTTTTCCTATAAGGTTGTAGTTTAAGGTAGACTAGGTCCCTAATTGCAAACTATCTTTCACTTCTTTTCTTATTAGATAAATATGTTATTCTATGTTGAGATTTTAATAAATTATCTCTAATCAATTTAAACGTGTTTTCCTTCTTAGTTAGGAAATTCTTCATTAATTCTACAATTGAATCTTTAAAATAATAAAGAATGTCAATTAGTGGAGTTAGCCTATAAAGAACTTCATAAGGGGTAGCTTAAGTAGAAGTATGATAACTGGTGTTATACCATCATTCATATAAGTATAACCATTTTGACCATTGTGAAAGCACCTCTTCAGTTATGCACCTTAGTAAATTTTCTAAGAACTTCTTCACTACCTTGATTTTTCTATTAGACTATGTATGGTAGATAATAGAATAATATAGATTCACTCCTTGATAGTTAAAGAAAATTTTTCAAAACCGACTCACGAAAACAGAATCTGTCACTCACTATGGTAGCAAGTAGGTCATATAGTTTGTATACATTATCCATAAAAACCCTGGCCGTAGTGATAGCTGTATAAGGATGAGTAAAAGCCATGAAGAGATCATTCTTGCTAAATCTATCTACTACTATAAAAATAACCTCATTTCCATCAGATTTGGGCAAACCTTCAATAAAATCCATTTTGATATCTATGAATACTGCTTGTGGGATGAGAAGAGGCTACAATAACTCTAGGGTGAATACATTTTCATTCTTGTTCTTCTAACATAAAAGACATTCCCTCACAAACTACCTTACATGCTTCTACTACCTTTTCTAGTAAATTATACTCTTTACTCTCTGTACAATTACTTCGGCACTGGGGTGTCCACCCATGAAAGAGTCATGACACAATGATTCTAGCTTATTATATAGAGTAAGATCATTACCAATTATATTTTTCTTCATATTAAGGTGGTTGTTTACCCACTTATAATAGGGTGGGAAATAGGATCCTTAAAAAGATTCTAGATGATGGTTTGTATAATTTTATCTTTTCCTATAAGGCCCTAACCTTTTTCATAATATTGGTGGAAATGGTTGACAATTCTAAAGCACATAATTCACCACTAGAAATTATAGATAGGACATCAACTACCATATTTTCATTGCTTTTCATATACTTAATTTCATAATAAAAACCCAATAGTTTAGCTAGCCATAAATATTGAGAAGGACAAGTTACCTTTTGATCAAGTAGATAATTGAGACTGACATGGTTTGTCGTAGTCTTAAAATATTTTCCTTATAGGTAGCGCCTCTATTTTTCTATAGCATGTAGGATGGTCAACATTTTTTTTCATAAGTAAACAGTAAGTGTTACCTTAGACCCAAGAACTTGCTAATAAAATCTATAAGATGTCTTTTTTGAATCAATATTATCTTTATGCCTACCCTTGAAGCATCAATCTCCACCATAAATATCTTTTTTGAAACCTTTCGTGGTTGGAACGTATAGCTTGGTTAGGACTTCTTTAAGGAATCTAAAGGTAGTTGTAGCCTTAACATCCTATTCAAAAGTATTTTTTTTCAGTAAATTTGTTAGGAATTTACATTTGAAGCTATAAACCCTTATAAATTTCTTATAATACTCAATCAATCCAAGAAAGCCTCTGAGTTATTTGATATTGGTGGGAATAGGTCAATCCACTATAGTTTGTATTTTATATAGATTAGTAGCCACCTTTTCATTGGAAATGATATGGCTAAGTATTCCACTATTATTACAAAAGATATATTTATTGTTTTTAGCAACTAATTAGTGAGACCTTAAGAGCTCAAACACAATCTAAAAATGTCTTAGGTGGTTAGTAAAAGTATAATTATAGATTAGAATGTCATCAAATAACATAAGAATAAACTTCGTGAGGTTCATATAAAATACTTCATTCATTAAGCTCTAAAAGGTGGTTGAGACATTAGTTAGGCCAAAAGACATGACGAAAAACTCATAATGACCATTATAAGTCTTAAATACTATCTTAGATATATCCCCATGACTTATTCTAATTTGATGATAACCTGCCATCGGGTCAATCTTGGAGAAGATTATTACGCCCACTAGTTTCTCTATTAACTCACCAATCAATGGTATAGGGAATTTGTTTTTTACTGTAAGCTTGTTGAATGCCCTATAGTCCATACAAAGTCTCTATAAGTTGTTTTTCTTTTTCATTAAGTTTATTAAAGAAGTAAAAAGACTATGGTTATGTTATATAATGCTAAACTCTAGCATTTCTGAAACCATTTTCTCTGCAATATACTTTTATAACCCAAAATACGTGTAAAGCCTCAAGTTGACAGGTTAAGCTTTATCTTTTAGAGATATAGATTGGTTATAAGGTCTTGGGGGAGGTAAGATTTTAAGTTCCCTAAATATACCTTGATAACAATGACTTTAGAGTTAGAATCCTTTTTAGCCTTAAATGGGAGAGTAATAGACATTGAATGTATCTCAATGTTAACTTCTTGAATTAGCCTTAAACAACATAAGCTGGCTCCACTGCTTGAGTTGGATTATCTAGCAGGTTATTGATTTATTCAACCTGATGGTTTATAACCTAACATGATTTTCTTCACTAAATGTCACTTCCTGACTATGTCACTAAAAATTCATTTATAACTCCTTGTAATTAAACATAATATTGTCTAACATGGCTAACCATTGTATACCTAACACCATATCATAATTATTCAACTTATTAGTGAACACATCAACCACAAATTAACCCATTGCATTTTCTATTTGAATTTCCTATATACAACTGTGGAAAGCTTTGTTCTCATATTTGTTAACTTTCATTGTCAATAGCTTTATAGTTGTAAGGTTACAATGTAATTTAATGGCCATTTGAGTGTTGAGAAAATTATAAGTTCTACCAAAGTCCACTATAATAAAAAGTGGATATTTATCCACCCTTCTAATAATGCAATGACTTCTTCTAAAGCATTGATTGAGATGTGTAAGGTAATTTGTTAAGGATTAGGTTTCTCCTATTCAACTCTACCACCATCCTCCACCTTCTTATCTTTATCCTTAACAATACATAAAGAGTATAGTTTCTTGTTTTTATATTTATGGTCTGGTATAAATTTTCATCACACCAAAAACATAATCCTTTAACCTTTTTTTCATTTAACTTCTTATTCTTTATAGATTTTCTAGGTTTCATAGTTGGTTTGTAATGGAGATTTTGGTTAGGAGTGGGTAATATGTTATTTTAAGAAGGTTTTCGGTTACCGATAGTCAATGAAGATAGAGGTTTATAAGGTGTTTGATGGTTACTAGTTATAGATTAAACTACTTAGTTAGTAGTTTATAAAGGAAGTTTGGAATAATTCTGGTGGGATCTTTTGTAGGCTAAAGTGTTTTCTTATAAGCATGCTAAGTAAGCTTGGTTTAGGGCTTTAAGTTCAAATATTTTCACTAGATTTATGACTTTCACCTCTAAACCCCCCATGAAAAACAATAAAGCTTACTTCTTGTTAATTTCTTTCTTGTTCCATAGTATAACAAAGTCTTTAATGTAAGCCTTTAGATCTCCCATTTGCTTAATATCTTTAAGTTAATTTTTCTAGTGGATCTTTCTAACCTCCCAAACCTACAGCATATTACTTTCACATATTCACCCCAAGTCACCACTTGGCTACCTTTATTTCTCATGAAGTTTTAGTGCCAGTGAAAGGACATTCCATCAAGATAGTATAGGGTTAACTTAAGCTTCTCAAAATCAGCAACTTCTTCTATGTTAAAACACTAATTTCACTTGTATAACAATTTATGTACATCATCGCCATCAAAGTTAAAGAAGTCCTGTTTAGATTTATATACCTTGTAAGGGTGGTAGTTACCTTCACAAGTCCAACATGATCTTGTAGTAGATCCCACTTAATTAGAGGTTTAATGATCTTTTATGATACTCATTTTTACTATAGAATGGTTATAATTTATGTAGAATGGAGCTTTATTGGTAAGATAACTCACTAATAAGCTTTTTAAGCTTCCAAAACTTGGCTTCATGGGTGGACTTAATATCTTTCAGTTGTTGATCATATATCTCTAATAGTTTCATAATATATTCATACTTTTGTAATTATTCTTTGCTTGCAGATTTTAAGGATTTTTCTAACCTTTTAAGATCTTAGAATCGAGTGTCAGGAGCCATAACCCGCATCCAAATATTAGTGGCTCTTATACCACTTTCTACAAGTTGGATTGAAATAGATCCAACCGGGATTCTATCTAGGTGAACTTAAAGAATGAGAGGCTAGCAGCTAACCCCAAGAAGATAAGAGAGAATATTTTGTTAGAAAGAATAGAGAGAGAGAGAGAGAGAGAGAGAGAGAGAGAGAGAGAGAGAGAGAGAGAGAGAGAGAGAGATCACACAAAATGTCATTATTCATTCATCGTTGTATTCTTTTTTTCTTTTTTTGCCAATTTATTACAAATTCTTATATGAAAAAAATAACTACCTATGTTCTCTCTTTTGGCCACAGTTGACATTTTTTCTTAACAAACTTTGTACTAATTAAAACACAATGTATGGCTATGAAAATAAATCCTAACAGTAATATTGTCTAACAATCATTTTAATTTGAAAGCAAACCCTCTATCTAGTGAATGTTCTTCCTTCCTTTTAGAATTCAGCTCTGCCAAATTCAACCTGTGATAAGTTATCACTCTTCTTAGTTATGTTTTTGGTTCTTGAAGTTTTTTTCATTAAAAGAGCATTAGAGAGAGAAATTATAGGGAAAGAAAGAGGAATTCTTTCAACGAAATGAAAAGGGGTGTTGGTTACTTCCTACAAGAAATTTTTAAAAAATGCACTTTTTTTACAATAATACTTTTGATGAGAAAGATATTTTCTGTTTGTTTTGGATTGTTGAGTGTTGAGATTGAAAGTATCATGGTCAAATTGGGTTAGGTTTGTTAGTGAATGGGTAGTCGCATGGGATGTGTGATGGGTTAAGAGTTTATCTCACCGTTGATTGGTTTTTTCTCCATTAAATTTCCTGAAATGTTTTTTTTTCTTTTATTTCGATAATGCCCATGTTCATGGAAGATATTTGTTGCTTTATATTGGGATTTTGATGTGTTCAAATTTGGGGGTATTATTGTCATTTTCTTAGCTTGTGTTTGTTAAATATGGGCGATTATGAGATGGGCAACAAGTTAAGGTTTATCTAGACCATTAGATCTTGATTTGATTGATAAAGTAGCTAGCATAATTATTAAACTTGGCTTATTAGAAAGGTTGATCTTATGACCCGTTTATCTAAAACCTAACTTAAGCTAGGTTTTATTTTGAACCACTTAGGAAATTAACTTAATTAAACTCATCTTACTTAATCAAAACTCATGTGAAACCAAGCCAATGAATTTTTTTTAATGTTTATCTTGATGTTATTTTAGTTTTTTTTTAATTGTTGGAAGGTATTGTCCAGCTAGCCTCTAGTGCCCGGTTCTGATATCTTTGCTGATGTGGTTTTTTATATATGACGTTGAACTGTTCAAAGTCAGAATTTGGTTGAACCAGCAACCCATGTGATTTAAGACAGCAAGGATGCCCCTGTTCATTAACTGTTCGGTAAGGACTAACATGTTTTTCTATGTTTTGATACCTGAACCTCACAACCACACAGCATGATTCTTGTACACAAACAACATGAAATAGGTTTTGTACATTTTGTAAGTGGATGATACTACATGAAATGCAGAACGCAATTCTTTTTAATGGAGGATACAACATGGGAATGAATATGAGTTTTGTGGATGACATGTCTATATATGCCTTATTTTCAAATTTCAGACTCAAACAGCTGTGATAGGGGATATACAGATTATGGTAAACCATAAGAACGGTTGTGACTTTTAGATATTCAGGGAGCAAACAAATTGTTTGGTATAATTCGCATTTTCGTATTCAGCTACAGAATCCTGATTCAGTTGACTAACCCTATCCAACTTGAGCTTGGTTTAAGCACCTTGAACTCCATATGCCCATATGCTTCTTTTTTCGATCATAGAGTTTCTTTTGTTGTGGTTTGCCCCATTTTAGTACTGCAACTCTTGGATTGTCTTTTTCAAAGGACAAAACTTTGTGGTGCTGATCACTGAACTACTTGTTTTCAGAAAAATGATTATGAAAAACTTGATTTCTTGTTGCTTGTTCTTGCTACATATTTTAACTCTTTTTTCCAGTTTTTGCAGTTTTAAGCTTCTGTGAAATAGATCCAGTGCGTGACATTTATACATGTAAATTTAGCCCATATCTCCCATTATTTTCGTTTCCTACATATTTTCTGTCAATTGTACCAGTTTATTCCTTAGTTAGAATGCTATTAATCAATAGGCATAATTCATTCTTGAAGCCCTAACGGCTTTTTTCTTGTATACATGTATGAACACTGCAGTTATGATTTATAATGATATATGTACTGCGCACACCAGGAATTTGTGCAGGCAGTCAAGAACATTATCTTTGAGAACGTGGTTGAAACCACATTACCTCAAATTTCAAAATTTTTTAAATTTTTGTTAAAAATTATTTTTTATGTTTTCAGATTGTTATGATGTGCTGATTTTAAAAATAATTTTAAAAAAATAAAAAAATATTATTTTGATGCATTTCTAAGCGAAAAGCACTTTGAACCGCAACTGCAACCGTCATCGCTACCGTAATTCCAAACAGGTCATATTCTGTAATGCATTTACTATTTCAAAATGTAGAACAATTATACTGTATGATGGTGCTACTTTTATAAGGTTAGATTTGAAGAGCCTATAAAATACCATGTGATGGATCTATGTATTTTATATACGTTATTTTTGCCTGAATCCATATTTAAAAGGGTGAAAGACAAGGTAATAACCTAATATTCTTGGACTCATCTACATGATGAGCCCAATTATATGTGCTTGCCAGACCCAACATTCCTGTGCTTGGCATAACGCCAAGCCTAAAAGGATGTAGAACTAACGATCTTTCTAGACCATCATATAAGGCCACAAGACTTTGTATTTTCTTTTAATTTTTAACATAAAATCTTAAGGTCAAAGATATCCATTTCTTAACACCCCTAGATATATAAGTCTTTTAAGAACTTACTGTTATTCCATCAATATTATTAATGATATATAAGAGATATTTATCTCTCATTAATGATGTGCAAGGGATATTTATCTCTTATTAATAATGTGTAAGATATATTTATCTATAATTAATACTATCATATAAGGAATATTTATCCCTCGTCAATTATGTGTAGAGATATTTATCTCTTATTAATAATATTAGAAGGAAATTACTTTCCAGTTCCTTCTCTCTATAAAAGACATGATTTATAGACTATAAATACCTCATAAATTCTTTGATTTGCGGGTTCACATTTGATACCTTCTAGACATTATATACATTTCATTCATTCTCAATATTTTTTAGTGCATATTTTTTTAGAGACTATCTCTCTAAAATATCATTGTATTATTTTTTTCCTAAAAAAATATAATTACTTAAACATTTAAGAGTCCTTAAATATAAAATAAAAGATCTTTTACAGGTATTAACTACCAGCCGCCAGGTACAAGCTACCAGTTATCTTGGTTAGGGAGAATGAATTAGATTGTAGAACCTCAAGATTAACCGATTATCCAACACATAATCTTTGCACCTGAGGATATTAGATTTTGAAATATCATCAATTGGCATCGTTCGTGGGAAAAGATAAAAAAAAGTCATCAAATGTTATTCTAGAATAGGTTTTTGACATCCCTCATTAACTATCAATGATAGACGATCATGATACATCTGAGATAAAATGTATCACGGACCTCTCTACAGCTGCTAGCATAACTATGATATCAGAGCATCATTGACTTTTCAATCAGGTCCGACTCCTCATTGAGCACCAATATATCAGCCAAGAGAAGCTTCATAGGGCTATGACATTAGTCAACTAGGAGAATGATATGCATTCTTATGATCTCTTTGATGGTACCAATAAAATTGCTTTAGCAGGAAATACTATTTTAATGATTAAGAATGTTTCAAAATAAACTTGGAATGCCTGATATACTTTGAATACCAGATGCGCACTATTTGTAAAAGAATTAGAAGGCTAAACAATATTTTTTTGCTGTAAAATCAGAACATGATTTCCTCTCTTTACCCGGGGACTTGGTGAGGCAAACAAATCTAGGTTATACTTTTTTTCAACATTCACGAATGTCATCAAAACCTTGAAAGATTAAAGCTTTTAGCAATTATAAATAGAGTGTTGGTTGAAACTGTAAAACATGTGAAGTCTATTTGGCAACTATTCAAGAAAAAATGAGTCAACTACTCTAAAGACATCTACTAGATAAACTTTATTATCTCATCATCAAAGGAACTGAGACCATGATCTTAGCATAAATCGAAAACCCAGGTCATCAAGTAAGTTATAGCTTAGAGGGCAATAAAAATATATAATAGTCAATGACTAAAAATGTAAGTTTTTTTTATGTGGATAATTTATTTAGAATGACAATGTTCTTCATTTCCTTTAGGTTATGCCTTAGAGTGTCTCTTCAACTCACCACGAATAGGATTGACTCGGTTTCTCTAGTGTCATTGCATAACTTACCTTGAAAAGGATAAACACAGTCTCTCCAATGCAATTACGCAACTCATCAAAGATGAGATTGACTTGGTCTCTCTAATGTTATTGCACAACTTACCTTAGTAGAGATCAACACGATCTTCCTAGTGTGATTGCATAATTCACCAAGGATGAGATTGAGTTGATCTCCTTAATGTTATTGTATAATTTACCTTAGAAGGGATTAACACAGTCTTTCTCTAGTACGATTGCACAACTCATTAAGCATAAGATTAACTTGGTCTCCCTAATGTGATTGTACAACTTACCTTGGCAAAGATTTATACGATATCTCATATCCCTATGGCAATAGCCTTAACTTATCAAGGATAAGATTGATCTAGTCTTTTTAGTGCGATTACACAATTCACTTTGCCAATGATTGATATGATATACTTAAGGCAATATTCCCAAATTCTCCAAAGAATTTGACTTTGTTTCCTTAGTACAACATCATCAATCTTCATATAATGCTTAGGGGCATTTTTCTAACTCAATATGAATTCATTCAACCAAATAAGGATATACTTGTAACCTAGATTTTCCTCTTGGTTCCAGATAGGAGCGAATCCTCTAAATCCTATTAAGGTTAGGAAAATTTTAAAGTTTAATTCAAGTGCAAAGAATAATTCTTGCTAAAATTTGAAATATTTTACTAAGTATAGGTGTTAGATCTATACAAACATTTGAAAATTTTTCTAAGTAGAGGGATTGAATCATCCTTAGGGGTTTGATACAACCTTTTTCTCTCTTAAAGTTCCCTAGTAGTGGTAAGAAAAGAACTTCTCTAACGGGGAGAATTATTTTCCCCCTGTTAGGGGTATACACTGGGATTCACCCTTAATTCTTGGGCCTAGTCTAATGGATCTTTGTCTCTTGCTACTTCCTCCAAATTTAGGTTAGAACCTGAATTCCTTACTAAAGGTGACAACAATATCCCTATTCCTAGGGTCACATCTGAATTTTTTTTTGTCCATTTTGTTGTTCAAAGAGAAGAAATAAGATTTTTGTAGGAAATACCTAGAAAAACATTTTCTTCTCAGATTAGGGCAAGAGTAGCTCGAGGATTTTTCAACAAAACTATTTTTTCTGAAGTTATAGAGAGTACAAGTAAAAGAAAAGATGGAAGCAGGAATGACTACAGAAAACAATGTTTCACCCTCAACGTTGGATGGATTACTTTTCATGCCATTTAGGATCTTCAGAAATCTACTGAAATATTATATTGAATGCACATCATTGTTTTGTTTTCCAAAGAATACCTCTTTTTAAATAAGGACAAGCCAACTAACTATAACGAATCCCAACAGTTCTACAAGGGATAAATAAACCGCATAGGGAAGGTAAAAAGTCTCTCTTTAATGGGACATACAACTCTTAGGTAAAAAGACTTATTAAAGTTGATAACCTTTTAAATCTTTTGGTATTTAATACACAAAGATTTGGGGGGCTATTGATGGATTAACTTGATTTATATATGTTATTTTTACATGAATCTATGTTTAAAAAGGATCAAAGGCAGGGTGATAACCCAATATCCTTGAGCTTAACGCATATATGGGTCTCGCAAGCTGTCATACCAAATATCCTTGGGTTTAGTTATGTGCTAAGCCCAATAAGATGTGGGTTTGGGGAGCTGCGAGACCCAATATCTCTGGATTCGGTATTATGTCAAGCCTGAAAGGATGCAGAACTAACGATCTTTTTAGCCATATTTGGCCACAAGACTTTGTTTGTTTTTTATTGTAATCCTTAACATAAAATGTTAAGATCAATGATACTTATCTCTCAACATCCTTAGGTATATTAAAGTCTTCTAAAGACATATTGTTATTTCATCGATATTAATGATATGTAAGAGATATTTATCCCTCATTAATAATGTGTAAGGAATATTTATCTTTCATTAATAATGTATAAATGATATTTATCCATCATTAATACTATCAGATGTAAATTACTTTTCAGATCTTTTTCTCCACAAAAAAAAGAACTCATAGATTATAAATACCCATAAATCCTTCGAGCTGGAGGTTCAGGTTCGATACATTCTAGACATTATATACATTCCATTCATTCTTAACATTTTTTAGTACACATCTTTTCAAAGACCATCTCTCTAAAATATCATTGTATATTTCCCCCCCTAAAATAATACTTACTTAAGCATTTAAGAGTCTTTAAATCTATAAAAAGTTATCTTTTATAGGTACCCGTTACCTTGGTCTAATAGTGCTAAGTACAAGCTGTCAGCCACCTTGGTTAAGATGAATAGGTCAGATTGTTATAACCTAAATATTAAATAAGTATCCAACACATAAGCCTTACTCCTAAATATATTGGATTTTGGAACATCACCACCACCACCACCACCACTACCACTTAATGACCTAATTCTATTAATTATGAGATGTTAGCATTTTTTTTCTTAAATCCTTTCCCTGTAATTAAATATTGCATACTACTTCTGAAATGGTAATTTAGTTAAGTGTTAATGGCTTGTATAATACCACCTATGGACTACCTTAGGAAGGAGAGGTATATATATGATAGTTTCATGTTGCTACTACATCATTAATGTGTTATTATATGTCTCGTTGTCATTATTGTTATGTTAAGTTTCTACATACCATATTGCAAGGATGTCACGAGGCAATTCTACATAATGTTTTGGATTTCAACATTTGATGGCATTAAACTATCTTTACTAATAAGATAACAACCTGACAAATGTCAGCATTAACTGAAAGATTTAGAATCCATATCTGCCATAAACTGAAGTTGATCA
>Ga0325400_1002144_pt1 | contig 17071 bp, 18 predicted proteins | sample PopdelMetagenome_2_FD_205662 | JGI IMG/M metagenome (GOLD analysis project Ga0325400, IMG submission 205662) | Populus deltoides microbial communities from Bellville, Georgia, United States - Xylem-PdKOR-R1 | ecosystem: Host-associated > Plants > Phyllosphere > Stem > Wood/Secondary xylem... | reverse complement strand
CGGACTCGAAGCTGTCCACCTGCCGGCCGAAGGCGTTGCGCCGCACGGTGACGTCCAGGCCGCCGATGGTCTGCTGGTCGGCCGGGGCGTCCAGCAGGCGCTGCGCCAGCAGGATCATCCCCGCGCACGAGCCGTAGGCCGGCAGCCCGTCGCGCACCGCGGCGCGCAGCGGCTGCAGCAGGCCCCACCGGTCGGCGAGCTTGGCGATGGTCGTGGACTCGCCACCGGGCAGCACGAGGCCGTCCACCGCGGCCAGCTCGTCGGGCCGCCGGACGGCGACCGTGCGCGCACCCTGCTGCTCCAGGACGGCGCGGTGCTCCCGGACGTCGCCCTGCAGCGCCAGCACCCCGATGGTCGGGGCGCTCACCACCCGCGGGAGCTGTACTTCTGGTCGGCCGGCAGGGTGTCGACGCTGATGCCGACCATGGCCTCGCCCAGCCCGCGGCTGACCTTGGCGACGACCGCCGGGTCGTCGTGGAAGGTGGTGGCCTGCACGATCGCGGCCGCCCGCTGCGCGGGGTCGCCGGACTTGAAGATGCCCGAGCCGACGAACACGCCCTCGGCGCCCAGCTGCATCATCATCGCCGCGTCGGCCGGGGTGGCGATGCCGCCGGCGGTGAACAGCACGACGGGGAGCTTCCCGGTGCGGGCCACCTCGGCCACCAGGTCGTAGGGCGCCTGCAGCTCCTTGGCCGCGACGTACAGCTCGGTCTCGTCCATCGTCGTGAGCCGGCGGATGCCCGAGCGCAGCGACCGCATGTGCCGGGTGGCCTCGACGACGTTGCCGGTGCCGGCCTCGCCCTTGGAGCGGATCATCGCCGCCCCCTCGGAGATGCGGCGCAGCGCCTCGCCCAGGTTGGTCGCGCCGCACACGAAGGGCACGGTGAAGTCGCTCTTCACGATGTGGTGGGCCTCGTCGGCCGGGGTCAGCACCTCGGACTCGTCGATGTAGTCCACGCCGAGGGACTGCAGCACCTGCGCCTCGACGAAGTGGCCGATGCGGGCCTTGGCCATCACCGGGATGGACACCGCGTCGATGATCCCCTGGATCATGTCGGGGTCGCTCATCCGGGCGATGCCGCCCTGCGCGCGGATGTCGGCGGGCACCCGCTCCAGCGCCATGACGGCGACGGCGCCGGCGTCCTCGGCGATCCTGGCCTGTGCGGCGTCGACGACGTCCATGATGACGCCGCCCTTGAGCTGCTCGGCCATGCCGCGCTTGACGCGGTCGGTGCCGGTGCTGGGGGGGACGGGGGTCTCGGACACGGTGGGCCTCACGGGGTCGACATGCGTTGCGGTCGACCCATCGTAGGAGCGCGTCAGCCCCGGCTCGCGGGCCCGGTGCCGACGACGGCGTCCAGGCCGTCGTCGATGTCGAAGAACCGCGGCATCGGGCGGCGGGCGTGCAGCCGCAGCGTGCGGGGTCCGGGGCGCCGGCGCAGGGCGCGGGTGTCGCGGACGGCGTCGTTGTAGAACCGCCGGGCCAGGCCCACCCGCCAGCCGGCGTCGTCCAGCTCGGGGGTGCGCAGCGGGCCGGGCAGCTCGCGCACCAGCCGGCCCAGGGCGTTCTCGGCGACCTCCCGGTCGCCCCCGGAGGGACGGCGGGCGTCGGCGGCCGCGCCGCGGAGCGCGGCCGCGCGCAGCGGACCCAGCTCGTCGGGGTGCTCGCGGGCGACGGCGTCGGCGAGCTCCGTGCGGCGGGTCAGCGCCGCCTCCAGCGCCACCCAGGCGCGGTCGACCCGGCCGGCCAGGCGGCGCAGCCGGGTCAGGGTGAACGCCGCCCACGCCAGCAGCAGGACCACGACGACGCCCAGGACCGGCAGCACCCAGCCCGACGAGGTCACCCGGGGGACGCTACCGCCGCGGCCTCACGACCGGCGCAACCACCGCGGCAGGAACCCCTCCGTCCGGGTGGGGACCGGCTCGGCCGGCAGCGGGTCCTCGTCGGCGCCGTGGGCGGTCACCTCGCCGCCGGGCCGCGCGACGGTCTCGTACACGCGGACCACCTGGGCGGCGAGCGTGGCCCAGTCGTACTCCCGGGCGCGCTCGCGGCCGGCCGCGGCCAGCTCCGCCCGCCGCCCGGGGTCGCCGAGCAGGTCGACCAGCACCCGGGCCAGCGCGGTGGCGTCGCCGCGGCGGACCAGCACCCCGGCCGTGCCGTCGGCCAGCACGCGGGCGAAGGCGTCGAGGTCCGCGGCGACCACGGGGGCGCCGGCGGCCATGGCCTCGACGAGCACCACCCCGAAGCTCTCCCCCATCAGGTTCGGCGCGCAGTACACGTCGACGGTGCGCAGGAACGCCGCCTTGTCGGCCTCGTCCAGCTCGCCGAGCAGGGTGACGGCGGGCTCGAGGTCGGGGCCGACCAGGGCGCGCAGCTCGTCGGGGTCGCCCCGGCCGGCGACCAGCAGCCGGGCGCCCGGGAGCTCGCGGACGACGGTGCGCATGGCCTCCAGCAGCACCGGCAGTCCCTTGCGGGGCTCGTCGTAGCGGCCCAGGAACCCCACCGTCGGCCCGTCGTGCTCGGCGGCGGACAGCCGCGGGCCGTGGGCGAAGGCGGGTACCTGCACCCCGTTCGGGATGACCACGGCGTCGCCGCCCAGGTGCTCGACCTGCAGGCGGCGGGCGAAGTCGGAGACGGCGATCCGGCCGGCGATGCGCTCCAACCAGGGCCGCACCACCGGGCCCCAGGCGGCCAGCCACTTCGAGCGCACGGACGCCGCGTGGAAGGTCGCCACGATCGGGCCGTCGGCGATCATGCACACCAGCAGCGCGACCGACGGCGGCGCCGGCTCGTGCACGTGCACCACGTCGAAGTGGCCCTCGCGCAGCCACCGCCGGGTGCGCGCCGCGGACAGCACCCCGAACTGCCAGCTGGCCATCGACCCGTTGTAGGGGATGGGGATGGCCCGGCCGGCCCAGGTGGCACCGGGCGGCAGCGACTCCTCCTGCTCGGCCGGGGTGAGCACGTCGACCTCGTGGCCCATGCCGCGCAGCGTCGCGGCCAGGTCGCGCACGTGGTACTGCACGCCGCCGGGGACGTCCCAGTTGTAGGGGCAGACCAGCCCGATCCTCACGCCCGGCTCCCCCGCTCGGGGTCGGGCGGGACGTCGGCCCAGATGCGGCCCAGCTGGTGCCAGTCGACGGGACGCCGGGCGATGCTCACCGCGAAGGCGTCCGCGACGCCCTGCATGCCCGCGTGCACCCGGTCGCGCAGCCGTCCGGCGCCGTGCACGTCGACCTCGGGGTGCACGGTGTGGCGCCAGCCGGTGCCGTCGAAGTGGGACACCGCGGGCAGCAGGGCGGCGCCGCTGCGCGCGGCCAGCAGCGCCGGCCCCCCGGGCATCGTGGTGGGGCGGCCGAAGAAGCGGACCGGGATGCCCGAGGCCGACAGGTCGCGGTCCACGAGCAGGCAGGCCGAGCGCCCGGCGGCCAGCCACTCCGCCAGCACCGCCGAGCTCGGCCGCGCACCGCCGGTCAGCGGCACGACCCGGAACCCGAGGGACTCCCGGTAGGCGAGGAACCGCTCGTAGAGCGCCTCCGGCCGCAACCGCTCCGCCACGGTCATGAACGGCCCGCCCAGCCAGTCGACGAACCAGACCCCGGCGGCGTCCCAGTTGCCGCTGTGCGGCAGCGCGACCACCACCGGACGGCCGGCGTCGCGGGCGACCTGCAGGTGCTCGACGCCGTCGAGGGTGGAGTGCGCCAGCAGCCGGGGGACGCCCAGGGTGGGCAGCCGGAAGGCCTCCAGCCAGTACCGGGCGTAGGAGCGGACGGCGTCGGTGGTCAGCCGGTCGAGGGGCTCGCCGGACAGGCCGGTGACCACCCGCAGGTTGGCCCGCAGCTGCCGGGTGCCGCGCCCGTCCCGCCCGGCGGCCCAGGCCCCGGCCCGGTCGAAGGCGGTGCGGGCCAGCGGCTCGGGCAGCGCCTTGACCGCGCCCCAGCCCGCGGCGTAGCCGGCGTCGACCAGCCGGTCGCGCAGCCCGGTCACGGCAGCGTGCGGCCCTGCGACTGCCGGTGGACCTCGACGAACCGCTGGCCGACGGTGACCGTGCTGCCCACCAGCAGCACCCACAGGCACACCTGCAGCGCGTACGGGATGCCGATGCCGGCGAACCCGGTGCCGACCAGCACCAGGATCAGCCGCTCGGTGCGCTCCACCAGGCCGACGTCGCAGGTCAGGCCCATGCCCTCGGCGCGGGCCTTGACGTAGGAGGTGAGCACGCCCAGCACCAGGCAGGTCAGGGCCAGCCAGACCACCATGCGGTTGTCGCCGGCGCCGGAGAACCACCAGGCCAGCGCGGCGAAGACCGCGGCGTCGGCGGCCCGGTCGCCGGTGGAGTCCAGCACCGCGCCGAACACCGACCCGCCGCCGCGGGCCCGGGCCAGCGCGCCGTCGAGCATGTCCAGCAGCACGAACAGGGTGACCGCGACCGCGCCCCACCACAGCCAGCCGTTGCCGATCAGGAAGACCGCGGACGCGACCGCGCCGACGGTCCCGGTGAGGGTGATCATGTCGGCGGTGACCCCGGCCCGCAGCAGGGTGCGCACCACCGGCGCCCAGACACGGGCGACCGCCGGCCGCAGGTTGACCCCCAGCATCAGGCGGCCGGCCAGGCGTCGGCGAGCAGCGCGCGGGTGTCGGTGAGCACCTGCGGCAGCACCCGGGTCAGCCCGAGCACCGGCATGAAGTTGGTGTCCCCGCCCCACCGGGGGACGGCGTGCTGGTGCAGGTGGTCGGCGATGCCCGCCCCGGCCACCGAGCCCTGGTTCATCCCCACGTTGAACCCGTGGGCCCCGCTGACCTGGCGCACCACCCGCATGGCGATCTGGGTGAACGAGCCCAGCTCGGCGACCTCGGCGACGGTCAGGTCGGTGTAGTCGGCGACGTGCCGGTAGGGCACCACCATGAGGTGGCCGGCGTTGTACGGGAACTTGTTGAGCACCGCGAACACCAGCTCGCCGCGGGCCACGACCAGGCCCTCCTCGTCCCCCATCCGCGGGATGAGGCAGAACGGGCAGTCGTGGTCACCGGTCGGCTTGCCCTCGCCCTGGATGTAGGCCATCCGGTAGGGCGTCCACAGCTGCTCGAAGACCGTGGTCGGCCCACCCGCGTCGGGGTTCACGCGGTGGTCTCCGCCGGCGCGACCGGGTCGTCGTTGCGCCGGTCGGTCACCCACTGCGCGACCGCCTCGACGGCGTCGGCGACCGGCACGCCGTTGCGCTGGCTGCCGTCGCGGTAGCGGAAGGACACCGCCCCGGCCTCGGCGTCGGTGGCCCCCGCGATGAGCACGAAGGGCACCTTCTGCTTGGCGGCGGTGCGGATCTTCTTCTGCATCCGGTCGTCGGAGTCGTCGACCTCCACCCGGATGCCGCGGGCCCGCAGCTGCCGGGCGACGTCGGTGAGGTAGGGCACCTGGTCGTCGGTGATCGGGATGCCGAGCACCTGCACCGGGGCCAGCCACGCCGGGAAGGCGCCGGCGTAGTGCTCGGTGAGGACGCCGAAGAACCGCTCGATGGACCCGAACTTCGCCGAGTGGATCATCACCGGCTGCTGCCGGGTGCCGTCGGCGGCGCTGTACTCCAGGCCGAAACGGGCGGGCTGGTTGAAGTCGTACTGGATGGTCGACATCTGCCAGGTGCGGCCGATGGCGTCGCGGGCCTGCACGGAGATCTTGGGGCCGTAGAACGCCGCGCCGCCCGGGTCGGGCACCAGCTCCAGGCCGGTCTCCTTCGCCGCGTCCTCCAGCACCCGGGTGGCGACGTCCCACTCCTCGTCGGACCCGATGAACTTCTCCGAGTCCCCGCGGGTCGACAGCTCCAGGTAGTAGTCGTCGAGCCCGAAGTCCTTGAGCAGGCCCAGCACGAAGGCCAGCAGGTGCCGGATCTCCCCCGGCGCGCCCTCGGGGGTGACGTAGGAGTGCGAGTCGTCCTGGGTCAGCCCGCGCACCCGGGTCAGGCCGTGCACCACGCCGGACTTCTCGTACCGGTAGACCGAGCCGAACTCGAAGAACCGCAGCGGCAGCTCGCGGTAGGACCGCCCGCGCGACCGGAAGATCAGGTTGTGCATCGGGCAGTTCATGGCCTTGAGGTAGTACTTCGAGTTCTCCAGGTCCATGGCCGGGAACATGGTGTCCTCGTAGTACGGCAGGTGGCCCGAGGTCTCGAACAGGCCGCCCTTGGAGATGTGCGGGCTGCCGACGTAGGAGAAGCCCTCCTCGATGTGCCGGCGGCGGACGTAGTCCTCCATCTCGCGCTTGACCACCCCGCCCTTGGGGTGGAACACGGCCAGGCCGGAGCCGATCTCGTCCGGGAAGCTGAACAGGTCCAGCTCCACCCCCAGCCGGCGGTGGTCGCGGCGCTCGGCCTCGGCCAGGTGGTCCTGGTAGGCCCTCAGGGCGTCCTTGGACTCCCACGCGGTGCCGTACACCCGCTGCAGCTGGGGGTTCTTCTCGTCGCCGCGCCAGTAGGCGGCGGCCACCCGGGTCAGGGCGAAGGCCGGGATGGCGCTGGTCCGGGGCAGGTGCGGACCGCGGCACAGGTCGGTCCAGACCCGCTCCCTCGACCTCGGGTCGAGGTTGTCGTACATGGTGAGCTGGGCGCCGCCGACCTCGACGTCGGCACCCTCGGCGGCGTCGGCCGCGGAATCGTCCGAGGAGTCGGCACCGCCCTTGAGGCCGATGAGCTCCAGCTTGTAGGGCTCGTGGGCGAGCTCGACCCGGGCGTCGTCGTCGGAGATCTCGCGGCGGGCGAAGAACTGGCCCTCGCGGACGATCGCCTGCATCCGCTTCTCGATGGACTGCAGGTCCTCGGGGGTGAAGGGCTTCTCGGGGTCGACGTCGTAGTAGAAGCCGTTCTCCACCGGCGGGCCGATGCCCAGCCGGGTGCCGGGGAACAGGTCCTGCACGGCCTGGGCGAGCACGTGGGCGGTGGAGTGCCGGATGACCGCCCGGCCGTCGGGGCTGGACGCCGCGACCGGCTCCACCTCGGTGTCGGCGTCGGGCACCCAGGCCAGGTCCACCAGCTCGCCGTCCACCCGGACCACGACGGCCGCGTCGGCGCCCTTCAGCGGCACCCCGGCGTCCTTGAGCGCCTGGGTCGCCGTGGTGCCGGCGGGCACCAGGACGGCGGCGACGGCGGGCGCTTCGGGCACGGCTGGCACGGCGGGACTCCTCGGGAGGTGCAGGGTGCGCCACGGGCGGGCGCTCGGCACCGCCGAGAGTACGGCCCGCCGGTGACCGTCTCCCCCGCATTCCGCCGCCGCGGGTGGGGTCAGCCGGCGCGCAGCCGCCGCAGCTGGGCGTCCAGGTGCGGCCGGGCACGCCGCTGGCCGCCGCGCACCGCCACCGCGGCGGCCAGGGACTCCAGTGCCCGGGCCACCCGCTCGGCGTCCGGCGTCCAGCCGCGCGCCCGGCACTCCCCGAGCCACTCCACCGCCCCCCGGTGCCCGCGCGCGGCGTTGCAGCGGCTGCACGCAGCGACCTCGTTCTCCGCCCAGGAGGGGCCGCCGCGCACCCGGGGCACCACGTGCTCGGTGGTCGGCCGGACGTGCCGGTCGAAGGTGCGCCCGCACCACACGCAGGTCGGCCCGTCCCGGTCCAGCGCCGCGGCCAGCCGGGCGGCGCGGTCGGGCTGGGCGGTCACCGCACCATCGTCCGCCCGCGGCGCCGATGATTCCTGCCGAACGCGTCGGTCCTCCCCCGTGACCGCCCCCCGAACCGAGGAGCCACTCCCCATGGGCAGCATCAAGGTGCACGAGTTCACCACCGTCGACGGCGTCGTGGACGCCCCGATGTGGACGATGGACTTCGGCTTCCCCGACGACCTGGCCGCCGCGATCGGCGGCCTCACCGCGCACGCCGACGGCATCCTGCTCGGCCGCACCACCTACGAGATGTTCGGCCCGGCCTGGTCGACCCGCACCGCCGAGGAGGACCCGGGGGCGCCGTTCTTCAACGACACCACCAAGTACGTGGTCTCCGGGTCGCTGACCGACCCGGGGTGGGGGCCGGCGGAGGTGCTGCCCTACGAGGTGGACCGGCTGCGCGCGCTCAGGGCCGAGCACGACCTGTACGTCAGCGGCAGCGCGACGCTGGTGCGGGCACTGGTCGCCGACGGCCTGGTCGACGAGCTGCACCTGTTCGTCTACCCCGTCGCCGTCCGCACCGGGATCCGGCTGTTCCCCGAGGGCGGGGACGCGGCCCGGCTGGCCCTGCTGGGCGCCACCGGGCTCAGCAACGGCGTGGCGCACCTGGTCTACGGGCCGGCCTGAGACGCCGACGGCCCCCGTCCTCGGGAGGACGGGGGCCGTTCGGGGTGGGCGATACTGGGATCGAACCAGTGACCTCTTCGGTGTGAACGAAGCGCTCTACCGCTGAGCCAATCGCCCGGCTGCGGTGCTCGGAACAGTGTGCCAGACGGTCATCGCCACATCGGCACCCACCCCGGCACCCACGACGGGACGCCGAGGACGTGCAGGACGACGACGACCACGCCGTAGACGAACGCCGCCGTGACCAGGGCCACCACCACGCGCACCCACACCGGCTGACGCCCCAGCCAGTCGGTCCAGCGCTTGACGTTGCGCTTGGTGAACTCCAGCAGGCGCTCGGCCCAGGTGAACTCGGTGGCCAGCACGAACAGCGCGGCGATGACGGTGAGCCAGCCGGGCCCGGGCAGCGGGATGGTGACCAGCCCGACGACCAGCAGCAGCGTGCCGACGACGCCGACGCCGGCCCGGTAGGCGGTGTCGGTCGTCTTGCTGGCGGCCAGCCGCCGGCGCCACTTCCGCTTGCCGATCCGCTCGCGCAGGCTGACGACGTCGTCGGCGTCGTAACGGGTGCGCCGCTGCTGCTCGGTCTCCCGGGGCCGACGGCCGGTCGGGGCGGCCGCGGTCGTCGTCCGGTTCTCGGTCTCGCTCAGCTGGTCACCTGTCCGTTCGCCACGACGTCGGTCGGCTCGGTCGGAGCCTGCCGGCCGGGCTCGAGGCTGATGGCGTACGCCGAGTAGTCGTCCAGCCCGGTCGCGTCGGAGCCTACGGTCCGCAGGTCGGTCGCGTCGGACACCACGTCGAAGGTCCCCAGGGCCACCGGCTGCCCGGACGTCACGCCCCACAGCACGTAGGTGCTCTCGGTGGTGTCGTTGGTCGCCATCCCGTCGGTGAGCACCTGGGCCTGGCCGTCGCGGGCGACCACGGTGGCCACGGTCGCGCCGTCGTGCTCCATCCGGGCCACGGTCAGCTCCCCCGGGGCCAGCAGCGAGGACATCATCGACGCCTGGCTGGCCGCCGTGGCCTGCGCTGCGTCGCGGTCCTGGGTGAGGGCCACGGTCCAGGCCCCCAGGCCGAGGACGGCCGCCACCCCGGCGGCGACGAGCAGCTGGGGCGCCCGGCGCCAGCCGGTGCGCCGGGTGGGCACCCCGATCGGCGTCGGGACGGCGATCACGGCGGGCCGCCCGGTGCTGGCCGGCGCGGGGCGGTGCACCTGCTCGGTGGCCGCGACCGCGGCGCGCAGCCGCTCCCGCAGCTCCTCCGACGGCTCGGCCTCCGGCAGGTCGGACGCCATCGCGCCCATGACCTCGGTGGTGTCGGCCACGGTGGTGCGGCAGCGGTCGCAGCCGGCCAGGTGCAGACCGAACTCGGTCTCGTCCTCGGGCTCCAGGGCGTGCAGTGCCCAGCCCACCGCGAGCTCGTCCCAGGTCCGGTGCTCGGCGTCGCGCCGGTCGCGCCCGCTCATCGGGCCCCTCCCTCGACGGCGAGGGAGCCCACGGCCCCGCCCAGCGTGTCCTTGAGCCGGCGCATCCCGGCGAGCATGCGGGTCTTGACGGTGCCCAGCGGGGTACCGGTCAGCGCGGCCACCTCCCGCTGGGTGTAGCCGCCGTAGTAAGCCAGCGTCAGCGCCTCCCGCTGCGGCGCGGGCAGCGACTGCAGGGCGTTGCGCACCCGCGCGGACACCACCCGGTCGGCCGCCTCGTCCTCGACGTCGCGGTGCGCGATCGGCTCGGACATCCGCAGGTCGTCCTCGGCGCGGGTCTGCCGGCGGCGGTGGGACTCCTCGCGCCGGACGGCGTCCACGGCCTTGTGGTGCACCATCGCCAGCAACCAGGACGCCACGCTGCCGCGGGCGGTGTCGAAGGCCGCCGGGTCCTTCCAGACGGCGAGGAACACGTCCTGCAGCACGTCCTCGGCCAGCACGTCGTCGGCCACCACCCGGCGGGCCAGCGCGAAGGCGGGGCGGCGGAAGCGCTCGTAGAAGTCGTCGACGGCGCCGCGGTCGCCCGCGCGCAGCCTGCGGACCAGCTCGACGTCCGCGGCGGCGTCGTCGGCACGCCGGGCAGGCCTGGTCACGAGTCCCATGGTCACACGTCACGTTCGCGCCCGGCCCGCTCCGCGGTTCAACCGGGCGCGCGCGTCACCTCTCCGGGTGGTGCTCGTTGGGTCGGCATGGGGAGTCCTGTGGTGCCCGGGTGCTCGACCCGGGCCGTGCTGCAGCTGGTGGGGCCGACGTCCTGGACGGAGGTCCGGGCGGTGCTGAGCTACGACCCGGCCGACCCGTACGCGGTGCGCATCCGCTTCGGCGGGCGACCGGCCCGGCCCGCTGTCGACGAGCGCCGCGCCCGGCACCCCGCCGCCGCGGGTCGCGACGCCGGCGAGGACGACGGCGTGGAGTGGATGGTCGCCCGCGACCTCCTGCACGCCGGGCTGTCGCACCCGGCCGGGGACGGCGACGTCCGGCTGTGGCCGGCGCGCACCGCCGGCGACGTCGCGTTCCTGGAGCTGCGGGCACCGTCCGGGCACGCGCTGTTCGAGCTGTCCCGGGCGGTGCTGGCCGGGTTCGTCGCCGACACCGAGCGGCTGGTGCCGATCGGGCGGGAGGCCGACGTCCTCGACGTGGACCACGAGCTCCAAGCGCTCCTGCAGGGCGAGGGACCCGAGACCGGGGGTCGCTAGCGGTCTGAGCTGCACCGACGCCGGGCCGGGCACCCCCCGGGGACCCCCCGTGCAACCCCCCGTGGAGGGTCGGTTAGAGTTGTCCACGCACTGCGGATGTGGCTCAGTGGTAGAGCATCACCTTGCCAAGGTGAGGGTCGCGGGTTCGAATCCCGTCATCCGCTCGGAACCGGGCGCTGGTCTTCGGACCAGCGCTCGTGTGCGGTGGAGTGGCCGAGAGGCGAGGCAACGGCCTGCAAAGCCGTCTACACGGGTTCAAATCCCGTCTCCACCTCGACGGCCCCCGGGTTCGATCGAGGGGGGTCGGGCAGCACGGGCGATTGGCGCAGCGGTAGCGCGCTTCCCTGACACGGAAGAGGTCACTGGTTCGATCCCAGTATCGCCCACCAGCACGAAGGCCCCGGAGCAGCAGCTCCGGGGCCTTCGTCGTGTCAGCGGCCGGGGACGACCCGGTCCGCCCAGAGGGCCTCGACCTGGGCGGCCAGCTCCTCCCGGGTCCCGTCGTTGTGCAGCAGGACGTCGGCCACGGCCGCCCGCTGCTCGTCGGTGGCCTGCCCGGCGATCCGGGCCCGGGCGTCGTCCTCGGTCATGCCGCGGGCGACCAACCGCTCCAGCCGCAGCGGCAGCGGCGCCTGCACGACGACCACGAGGTCGTAGGAGCCCGCCTGGCCGGTCTCCACCAGCAGCGGCACGTCCTGGACCACCACGGCGTCCTGGGGGGCCCGGGCGACCAGCTCGGCGGCCCGGGTCCGCACCAGCGGGTGCACGACGGCGTCCAGCCGGGCCCGCTGGGCCGGGTCGGCGAAGACCACGGCCGCCAGGGCCGGGCGGTCCAGCTCGCCGCCTGCGGTGAGCACGCCCTCGCCGAAGGCCTCGACCACGGCGGCCAGCCCCGGGGTGCCGCGGGCCACCACCTCGCGGGCCAGGACGTCGGCGTCCACCAGCACCGCGCCGCGCTCGACGAGCAGGGCGGCGACGGTGCTCTTGCCCGACCCGATCCCCCCGGTCAACCCGATCCTCAGCATGGCCGGACCCTGCCACACCGCCCCCGACGGCCCGCCGGCATCACGATCGGGTCACGACCCGGCCGTGCGCCCCAGCCGTCCGGCGCGTCGCACCAGTCCCACGCGCCCCACGACCTACGTTCTGCACCGACGCCCCACGGACCGGGGCGCCACGCAGAGAGGCAGGCACCACCATGTCCCGTTCCACGACGCTGGAGTCCCAGGCCACGGCCGGCCGCCGCACTCCGGGTCGGCACCGGCTCGACCTCCCCGGCGGCGTCCCCTGCGCCGACCTCCCCGCCGTCGCCGCCCGTCTGGAGCGCTCGTCCACGCCCCGCACCGGTCTGCTGACGCTGCTGCGCGCGCTGCTGCCCTCGGTCCCCGCCGGCCGGCACACCTGGGACTTCCTGAACAACGCCGGCGGCCGCCCGCGCTCGGCGTTCGCCATCATCCTCAGCCTCTGAGCCCCGGACCGGCCCCCGGCCGGTCCCCCGTCCCCGTCCGGCACCGCCGGGCGGGGACGTCGGCGTGCCCGCAGGACCGTGCACCCCGCACACGGCGGAGCGCCGCCCACCCCGGGGGGTGGACGGCGCTCCGTCGGTCGTGCTGGGTGCTACCCGCTCACTCGCCGCCGGCGAGCTTGGCGCGCAGGGCGGCCAGGGCCTCGTCGGAGGCCAGCGTGCCGCCACCACCGGAGGACGAGCTCGTGGACGAGCCGGCCTCGACCGGGGCGTCGCTGGAGTAGCTGCCACCGGCCGCGGCCTCGGCGTCGGCCTCGCGGGCCGCGACGATCTGCTTCTGGTGCGCCTCGAAGCGGGCCTGGGCCTCGGCGTACTGCCGCTCCCACGTCTCGCGGGCCTCGTCGTAGCCCTCGAGCCACTCGCCGGTCTCGGCGTCGAAGCCCTCGGGGTAGACGTAGTTGCCCTGCTCGTCGTAGGACGCGGCCATGCCGTAGGCAGCCGGGTCGAACTGGTCGTCCTCGGCGATGACGCCCTCGTTGGCCTGCTTCAGCGACAGCGAGATCCGGCGGCGGTCCAGGTCGATGTCGATGACCTTGACCAGGATCTCGTCGCCGACCTGGGCGACCTGCTCGGGGATCTCGACGTGGCGCTCGGCCAGCTCCGAGATGTGCACCAGGCCCTCGATGCCCTCGTCGACGCGCACGAACGCACCGAAGGGCACCAGCTTGGTGACCTTGCCGGGCACGACCTGCCCGATCTGGTGCGTGCGGGCGAACTGACGCCACGGGTCCTCCTGCGTCGCCTTCAGCGACAGGGAGACCCGCTCGCGGTCCAGGTCGACGTCGAGGACCTCGACGGTGACCTCCTGGCCGACCTCGACGACCTCGGACGGGTGGTCGATGTGCTTCCAGGACAGCTCGGAGACGTGCACCAGGCCGTCGACGCCGCCCAGGTCCACGAAGGCACCGAAGTTGACGATCGAGGAGACCTGGCCGCTGCGGACCTGGCCCTTGGCGAGCTTGTTGAGGAACTCGCTGCGCACCTCGGACTGGGTCTGCTCCAGCCACTGGCGACGGGACAGCACCACGTTGTTGCGGTTCTTGTCCAGCTCGATGATCTTGGCCTCGAGCTCGCGGCCCACGTAGGGCTGCAGGTCGCGGACGCGACGCATCTCGACCAGCGAGGCGGGGAGGAACCCGCGCAGGCCGATGTCGAGGATGAGGCCGCCCTTGACGACCTCGATGACGGTGCCGGTGACGACCTCGTCGGCTTCCTTCTTCGCCTCGATCGTGCCCCACGCGCGCTCGTACTGCGCACGCTTCTTGGACAGGATCAGACGGCCTTCCTTGTCCTCCTTCTGGAGGACGAGGGCTTCCACCTCGTCGCCGACGGTGACGACCTCGTTGGGGTCGACGTCGTGCTTGATGGACAGCTCGCGCGAGGGGATGACGCCCTCGGTCTTGTAGCCGATGTCCAGCAGCACCTCGTCGCGGTCGACCTTGACGATGACGCCCTCAACGATGTCGCCGTCGTTGAAGTACTTGATCGTCTGGTCGATGGCCGCGAGGAAGTCCTCTTCGGTGCCGATGTCGTTCACGGCGACCTGCGGGGTGGTGCTGTCGGGACGGACCTGGGTGGAGGTCATGTGGTCGAGTGCTCCGGACGGGGGGTGTGGAGGGACAGGGACGACCCACGACCGACCGGCCGCGGACCACGGGAGAGGCTCGGGAGAGAACCCGCACGAGGGGGCCCAGCGCACAGACCTCTGGCGCCCCTCCATGGTACGCACCCGGTCCGGAGCCGGTCCACCACGGTCCGGGTGCCCCTCGGCGGCCGTGCCACCATGCCCGGATGGCCGCCGACCCGCCCCCGCTGCCGCTGGCCTCCGACGGCTACCCGCTGGCCGGCGGGGTGGAGCGCCGCGCGGTTGACGGCCCCGAGTCCGCCCGGGCGAACCGCGCCTGGTGGGACGCCGCGGCGCCGGCGTACCTGGCCGAGCACGGCGCGGACCTGGGCGACGCGGACTTCCTCTGGGGCCCCGAGGGGCTGCGGGAGTCCGACGCCGGCCTGCTGGGGGACGTCGCCGGGCGGCGGGTGCTGGAGGTGGGCTGCGGCTCGGCGCCCTGCGCGCGCTGGCTGACCGCGGCCGGCGCGCAGGTGGTGGCGCTGGACCTGTCGGCCGGCATGCTCGCCCGGGCCCGGGAGCTCAACGCCGCCACCGGCCTGTCCCCCGCGCTGCTGCAGGCCGACGCCGGCGCGCTCCCGCTGGCCGACGCCGCGGTGGACCTGGCGTGCTCGGCCTTCGGCGGCCTGCCCTTCGTCCCCGACGTGCGCGGCGCGCTGGCCGAGGTCGCGCGGGTGCTGCGGCCCGGTGGCCGGTTCGTGGCGTCGGTCAACCACCCGCTGCGGTGGCCGTTCCCCGACTCCCCCGACCCGGCGGACCTGACCGTGGTGGGGTCCTACTTCGACCGCACGCCCTACGTGGAGACCGACGGCGCGGGCCGGGTGACCTACGTGGAGCACCACCGCACGGTCGGGGACTGGGTGCGCGACGTGGTGGCCGCCGGCTTCGTGCTCACCGACCTGCTGGAGCCGGAGTGGGTGCCCGGGCGCACCGAGACCTGGGGCCAGTGGTCGGCCGCCCGGGCCGCGCTCATCCCCGGGACGATGGTGCTGGTGTGCGACCTGCCGGGCTGACCGGCAGCACCAGGCGCGATGCCCCGCCGGCGACGGCGACGGTCCGGGTGGACCGCACCGTGCGCACCGCGGTCTCCGGCGGCTCCCCGGTGCCCGGGTTGCGCGCCCAGTGCGGGTGGGAGGACCCGGCCACGACCAGCCGCAGCCGCGACCCGGCCGGGAAGCGGTGCGCGACCGGGTCCAGCGCCAGCCGGACGACCCCGCCGCCGGCGTCGGTGCCGGGGTCGCCGGGGACCAGCCGCACGTAGCCGTCGCTGACGTTGCGGGACCGTCCGCGCCGGTCGACCTGGGACAGCCGGACGGCGACGTCGACGTGGCCGACGTCGGTGCCGTGGTGCAGCTCCACGACCGGCTCGCCCAGCACCTCGAGGTCGGCGGGCAACGGGTCCGACAGCCAGGACACGACGTCGTCCCGGGCGGCGAGCGCGGTGTCGTCGGCGTAGCCGCCGCTGCGGTTGTCCAGCAGCCGGCCGCCCGTGCTGGGCGTGGGCCGGGCCGGATCGGCGGTGAAGGTCGCGGGGGCGGCGTCGGGGCCGGGGGCGGTGTCGGCGAGGCGGCCGCGGTCGGCGAGGAAGAGGGTGCGTTCGGCGGTGGCCGGGGGCCAGTCGGGCAGCCAGCGCCACTCACCGGCGCCGGTGACGTGCACGTGCACCGGGGCGGGGCGCTGCCGGGGGCCGGTGCCGGCCAGGTGCTCGCCGAGCCAGTCCAGGGACTCCCGGGTGACGAGGCCGCCGCCCCGGGACAGGGTCTCCACGTGGGTCCAGGGACCCACCGTCAGCGCCACGTCCGCGCCGGCATCCCTCAACCTCCGGTACTGGTCGAGGGTCTGGTCGAGGAAGAGGTCCTGCCAGCCGCCGATGAGCAGCACGGGCACGCGGGTGCGGTCCAGGGCGCGGTCGAGCTGGACGGGGGCCCACCACGGGTCGGCGCGGTCGGGGTGGGCGACCCAGTCGCGGTACCAGCGGCCGCGGCCGGCGAGCAGCCGTTCCCCGGCGTCGCCGAGCGGGAGCGCGTCCAGGGCCGGACCCAGCCGGCGGGGGGCGGTGACCTGCCGGAGGAGGCCGCGGAGCCGGCCGGGGTCCTCCTGGTGGGCGACCATGTCGCTCCAGCCCAGGAAGTCGTTGACGGTGAAGGCGCCGGTGCCCCAGGTGGCCCGGGAGAAGTCGTGCGGGCCGACGAGGACGACGGAGGCGACGAGCTCCTCGGGCGGGTCGGCGAGCAGGGCCCACTGGGTGAAGCCGAGGTAGGACAGCCCGACGGTGCCGAAGGTGCCGGTGGACCAGGGCTGCGCCAGCAGCCAGGCGACGGTGTCGGCGCCGTCGTCGACCTCGCGGAACATGGGCTCGAACTCGTCGCCGGAGCCGTAGGTGCCGCGGACGCTCTGCAGCACGACCTGGTAGCCGCGGGCGGCGTAGGCGGTGGCGAAGAGCAGGGAGAACGGCATCGCCCGGCCGTAGGGCCCGCGGACGAGCAGGGTCCCCAGCACGGGCCCGTCGGGGACGTACCGGTCGGCCACCAGCTCCACGCCGTCCCGCATGGGGACCCTCAACCCGCGCTCGACGGTGTAGGTGGAGGTCGCCCGAGGCAGCCCCAGCACCCGCGACGCCACCCGGTCCACGAGCTTCATGCCCGCATCCTGCCCTGCCGAGCGGACGGGACAAGGGCCCCGACGGCCCAGCTCAGTGCGCGGCGGCGTCCCAGCTCTGGCCGACGCCGACGGAGACGTCCAGTGCGACCGACAGCTGGGCGGCGCCGGCCATCTCGGCGCGGACGAGCTCCTCGAGCTGCTCGCGCTCCCCGGGGGCGACCTCGAGCACGAGCTCGTCGTGCACCTGCAGCAGCATCCGGCTGGCCAGGCCGCGCTCGGCGATGCCGCGCTCGACGTTGAGCATGGCCACCTTGATGACGTCGGCGGCCGAGCCCTGGATGGGGGCGTTGAGGGCCATCCGCTCGGCCATGTCGCG
>Ga0325400_1002143_pt1 | contig 17071 bp, 12 predicted proteins | sample PopdelMetagenome_2_FD_205662 | JGI IMG/M metagenome (GOLD analysis project Ga0325400, IMG submission 205662) | Populus deltoides microbial communities from Bellville, Georgia, United States - Xylem-PdKOR-R1 | ecosystem: Host-associated > Plants > Phyllosphere > Stem > Wood/Secondary xylem... | reverse complement strand
TCTCTCTCTCTGAGATGATCCATCATCGGACCAAATAGAGCCAACAATTAATGTGTTCAACCAAAGCTTGCTCTTGATGCTCCCACCAAATATAGGCAGAGGCAGAACTAGAAAATCTTAACTGGGGCTGTCATCGTAAAAACTATAAGGTTAAAGAGCAGGGGGGCTAAATGCATAACTATTATGAAAAAAATTGAAAATTTAAGAGCCAAAATTAAAATTTTCTTAAAACTTTGGGGATGCCTAGATCCCTCAAAGCTTGTCATAGATCTCCCCCCTGCCTGTAGAGATATGGTCATTTGTCCGTATATGATTTGCCAATATCAAATGAAGAGAATCGTAAAAGGAGCCAAATAGTTGGGAAGGGTGACACTAAAAAAAAATTGTACCATTTACACTCGAGTTACTGTTTGTTGGCTCACGTTATATATATATATATATATATATATATATATAATGTTAATATGACTCAAGAAATCAAGGATTAACAAAATAGCATAATTTTTATATGAGACCGTGATTTTTTTATAAAAAATAATTTAAAATAAATTAATGCTAAAATTTATTAAAAAATCAATTAAATCTAAAAATTCATTTTGAACCATGTTTTTTTACCAAAAAACACAAAACAACAATAATAATCCTAAAGACCTATATAAACATGTTGCTACCTTCAAAAAAACCCAAAACAATTTTTTAAAAAAAATATAACACCCTAAAGACCTAAATAAACATGTTTTTGCTTTTAAAAAACCAAAAAAAAAGAGTCCAAAACCAAAAAAACAAACTCAAAATCCAAAAACTTCTCGATTTAACTCTACCTCATTGATGAAATATTTTGACACCAAGATAAATGAAAAATAAAAGAAATGAAATATTGGGTCTAAAGGAAATTTTTGAAAAACTAAAAGGACAAAATAGGTAAGTTATAAAGTTAAAGGACCAAAGTTGATGTTTTGGTCAATTTCAAAACCATCAAGTTTCTCAAAAATGTGAAGGAATGAGCAGTAAACATTTGAGCTCTATAAACTAATTGCTATTGTCATTCTCAAAAGAAATACTAATGGCAGTCCAATTTTGAGGGCTTATTTGAGCCTTTTAAGTCCAAATCACGGAAATGGATAGAAGGAAGAAAATTACTTGGAGCATCACTCAGTGGTGACAAACATCGGCTGTTGGGAGAAGTCTAGCTGGATAGCTTGAAATACATAATTACAATAACATGTGCATGCACAATTATAGTTACCATAATGGCATAATTTCATGAAAAGCAGCTAGATTCGGTTATCCTTTCTTAGAAATTATAACAGAAATGGTTACATGACCTTTGAGAGAAATCCTAGTTAAGATAAAACCACCGTAAGAAACAAGGCTACTGGTGCTTTTACCATCTGCACTGTAGGATGTTGGCCTCAAGCAGCAGCAACTACTACTACTACTACTCATGAAACCAAGGGAAAATTTAAGACATTAAAGACAAAGGCTAAGCCGACAAGTTATATACATCATGACTGAATTCCTACTCACAGGCATGACATGAGATCCATGGCAAAGGTCTTCTCGAAAGGCTACCTACAGGACCCGGAGCTGAGCTAGAAAAGCTGCACAAAGATCCAAGAAGAGAAACTGCGGGCCCTGTACTCTTTGCAAGTCCAGCAGGTACTTCTCGTCACGAGTTTTGTATAGCTGTCACAACCATTGAAATTGCAAAAATATTAGCCATCATACTCTGAATCAGCTCAATGCAACAATCTACAGAGCTACTGACATGAAAAATGATCCTTTATCAGCAGTGCGACATTTGGAAATGACTAAATAGAAACAATGTTTAGAGCATCTTAATTCTCCAAGAAGGAAAGGCAAGAGAAGCAATCTCCGCTATATCTTTTGTCCACACACCGAACCCAACAAGTTACAAACTTTCCTGTATAAATTCTTTCAAGGAGGGTCGAAGTGCAATAATTAAAGAAGCAATCAGAATGGTTAACATCACCTGCACTTCAAACTTGACCACATTTGGTGAGTTAATGATTCCATTATTTTCAATAATGGTGGGTTCATCCCCAAAGAAATGATTGTAGTGTGCTGGATGGTTAACCATTCCTTCATGGTGACCGGGAGTGCCTGGAATCCACCTGCACTTCATATTGTACTGACCAATTTTCTTCCAGCATACATTCAGTTCTTGCAAAGCTTTGAGAACTTCTGTCATTATTTCACGAGGGTGGGCTCGAGACTGTCAAAGAGTAGGGGGAGAATATGATCAATTATAATTGTAACACAACCACAGGGAGTCATAATAAAGTCATTCACTCCATCATCATTGCACATGTTCCACAAACTATGACTTGAAATAGTTGCCTAGACTTCCCTAACATGTATATCATATAGGTAAACAAGTAGATTTCAATTTCTTTGTATATCATGTTACTTGTATAGGAAGGCATCACAAAAACTTGAGCTCTTTAGCAGATCAAACAATCAAACCCCCTTCACTCATACTAGAAATTGACTCATAGCTTCCGACACCATTGGAAACACCTAAAATGCCAAGAAACTTAACCTGAAGGCCAAGAGCCCATTTCCTCTCCACTGGGAACTGTGATTTCAAACCCATTCCTTGATAATCCATGAATCCTGGAAGGCGGTGTCCTCCAGCTGGAGACAAAGGTTCGTTTGGATGCATTCGATTGAATGCAGTTTCCTATAAAATCCAGATAAAAAAGGGTCAAAATAAAAATAGAAAACAAAAAAATTGTCCAGTGTTTTTTTTTTTTTTTCTCTGGTCAAATAAAAAGCGGGGGAAAAAATTGTTGACAGTAAAATATAACCATTGATCACAAAATGATTGAAAAAGCAGTGCATGGAATAATATCCCACTTCGGCACACCACATATGTGGCACACACATATGCACAAGATGCCAAAATTTAGAGGTTTCGATCTTTTAAAAACCATTATCAACTCAAGATAACTTCCTACACATAAAAAACAATGGGGACACAATTTTCTTCCTCTCTATAGTAAACTTGGAAACCAAACGCACCATAGTTTCTTGGAACTCAGCTCCAAGATAGCCATTGGAAACACGAAATCGATTGTCCAATAACAAATAGTAAGCAACAGTAGCCTGAAAAAAGCATGGTAAGTGATGAGGCCATATCTTAATATTGTATACAAAACGAGTTTTAAGAGATCAATCAGAGTCCAAACCTCATTTTGCATTCTGTTGCGAAGAGATTCAATAAGTTGGATCCTGTCAAATCCCATCTTGACAACGTCCTGGAGAATCTCCTCGTCAATCTGCAGCAATGACAACCAATGGTTCAATAAATTACTTGATAAATCTCTCCAAACATATGAAAAAAAAAAATAGACCAAACCTTTTTAGCTTGTTGCAATGTATCTGGTGGGGGCACTGCCAAATAACGGGGAAGGCGAGCTTGGAACCATTGGTGTTGACGAATTTCAGGAATGGTCATTCGCTTCATTGGATCAACCACAAGCATCCTTGGGATGAGATCTCTTGCGCCGGGTGATAAATGACTGGGAAGAGTATATATCCCATCCTAAAGAACAAAATGATATAGACAGAGAACATGAAAGTTAAATCCATGGGCAAATGAAATGCAATAAAACGATCCTAATCTTAGAGAACTCACGATGGCCCATTAACTTAAGTTGTTACATAGACGAGCTCCTCCATATTACAAACCATGGCAACACTCCCTATCCTAACAACAAGTGATTCATATTCTTAAATCAAACTCGGCACATGCTAGGTGAGCCTAGCAAATGGCACAATCATGATCAAATGCAAGAGAATCTACATAGAAGAACAAGTAATGTAACATGGGCCACAGCTAGACAGCTAGTGATAATATGTTAGAGAACTTATAACCAACTCAAAAGCTTAAGATCAGTGTCTCACTTAAATTCTTATTTTTATCTATTGGTCTTGGAATTACTGATTTTCTAGACTATTACATAATGAGATCATAAATAACAAATATTTAAAATAAAGTGTTTGGCCTGGAAATTATATTGCAGAGTCTTCGAATCTAACAAAAAAGTTTCAAATAACAAAAAAGAACTCTGGGACACATAGCATTCAGCAGAAATACAAAATTCATGTAAAAGCATGCATAACTGAATCTATAAGATAAAAGTAATACATGGAAAATTAAGTCTACAAACTATATTAGCTCGACAATATTCTAAAGATGTTGATGACCTGAAACCCTGAGTGCGCTGATTGAAAGGTCATTAGTTATGCCCTGATCCTAGTCAAAAGAATTCCCAATACCTTTATTTTCTTAAAGAGGTTGGGAATGTTTTCATCATCGAAAGGTAGTGTACCGCAGAGGAGAGCATACAATATAACACCACAACTCCATACATCTACTTCAGGTCCAGCATACAGTTTCCCAGAAATCACCTGCAAAATAAATAAATAATAAACAAATCGTGCATAAAATAACCTTCAAGGTAAAACCAATACATGGGCACCTGTATTTTACATTAAATAGATGGGTGTAAGGAGAGCCTCCTTTTTTCAATTAAATCTTTATAAGTAATTCCACAGCTCCATACCTCTGGTGCAGCATAGTTTGGGCTTCCACAACTTGTCTTAAGGAAATGACCATCACGCATTATATTGCTCAACCCAAAATCAGCTATCTTCACATTCCATTTAGAATCCAATAACAGATTCTCAGGCTTGAGGTCTCTATGAACAACCATATTCCTGTGGCAATATTCCACACCGGATATTATCTGCACCAACACAGAATTTTGCACACTATAACTAAATTGCAAAAATGAAGGTAAGCTACATGTGGATTGTGATGCATGTTAGCAGGCAATAGTACTTGTTGGAAGAAATTCCGTGCTTCATCTTCCTGCAATCTACCCTTCTCCACAATATAATCAAAGAGCTCCCCAGACTTCACATACTCCATGACAACATATATGTCAGTTGGTGTTTCTATAACCTCATAAAGTCGTATAATGTGGGGATGCATAAACAATCTCAAGATTTTGATTTCTCTTCTCACTGCAAAAGGGAAGAAGAGGGAGCACATAAGCAAATCAAAATGAACTGCATCAGTCGTTGAAAATTTGAACAAAACTATCATGCACGAGGAGAGGGACAAAACCTTACTTCAACTCCCCAAAAAACTGTTAAAATAACCTCAGATATAAATCTTTATAATCTCGGTATTGCATTCTGTATTTCAGGTTTCAAGTGACCTCCTTTTAATCATATAAATACTGTTAGTCGCTATGGGAAAAAATCATCCATGCAAATCATGAGATGGGAGCATCCATCATCAAAGATAATGGAACAGCAGATTACCCAAGCAAACCTACTCATTTTGATAGAAAAAGAGTCATGGATCATCCATACCTTTTTCTTCCATCTCCATGTTTTTTATCTTACGACGGTTAAGTATCTTGACAGCAACTTTGTGCCCAGTCAATGCATGCTCTGCTATTTTTACCTTTCCAAAGGAACCGATTCCAAGAGTTTTACCAAGCTTGTAATTTGGTAAATACATATCCACACCACTGCTGCCTCTGTGAGATGGCCCATCCATTTTCCTATTCAAATGGAATGGAGAAAAACATTAATTCAGAGAAACATGAAAGCAACTACACAAATATATCATGTGTTGCATGTATGCACTAGCATGTTGAGGTGGGCTTAGAACTGGAAGCATCAATAAAGCACATCAGCATGGCATTTCAAGGAAACTATTCAATATAAATAGAAGAGGTTGGCTTATAAAACAACATTTCATGCATATGTAGAAATAACCTTCAGGCAATGACACAAGTGCTAACTCATATGCACCAATAACAACCCAATGTGTCACTTGAAATCAATTACGAAAACCAGGTATGGTAGCATGCTAATAACAGAGGCTTCAAGAGCACCTATATGAACAGTCTCCAGATTCATTGTTGATAAAAACCCACATGTTGTGGGAATGGAATCAAATAATTGCCATGAAGCAATGGAACCATTCAGAATAACACCTCTAACAGCCTTTGATTGCCAGTAACAGCCATTGCAGCAATCAATGTGTCGCAGCCATTCACTTGACACTGTCAATGTATTACTTTCAGGAACACATCGAGACATCTCTTAGTTATGCATATATTAAGCTTGGTTGCGAAAAACTTTAATCAAGTAATAAGGTAATGCAGGTATTTATTCATTTAAAGTATGAAGATATTCATTTATAGTAAAACTAATAAAACCTGTTCACTAAAGAAAATTTGTTAAGTTTGTTAAACAACTGAGCAACGGCAAACAGCCATGACCATTAAGCGTCCCCCACGATCACCATGGCATCATGATCCTAACTGAAATTTAAAACCCTGGCTGTGGGGGACTGGTGGGGTTTCACGCTATAATTTCACCAGCAGTGAGATCTATAGAGCATCTAAATACTCACTTTAAAAAACAACTGCTCTTACCACTTCCCTATTATAAATTCTACTGTCCAAGCAGTTCCCTTATTTCCCAAGATTTTGAAGAAACAACAGCAGCCGATGAATAAAAACAGCATGCTCATAAGCAGGCATGCATGGTTACAATCCAATACAAAAGAAAGACTAACGATCACAGATACAAATGAAATAAAGACAGTACAAAGACAATCACAAGCAATTTCAAAAACCCATTTAAACTCTTACAAAGCAGTAAAATTTACCAAAATGTTAATCCCAAAGAATCTCATAAATCCCAAGATTTCACATTTCCAAGAAAGACAAGTTAATCCCTAACGCACACTCATAATTGATGATTTCATCCAATTCAAATAACATGCCAGAGAATTTTTAGCCCTAATTGAACAACTCAACCTTAAAAAAAAACAAGAGAGAGAAGAAAATCGAGAACCCATTAATAAAATAAAATAAGATTGGGAACTTATCAAAATCAGATAAAATTAAGCTCTGCTTGCACAGGAAAGAACAAAAAAAAATGTAAATTTGAATCAAGTAAAGAACCCTAGCTTCCACAGATCTTACATAAAAGCATAAAAAAACAAACAAACAGTTAAGCCAAACATTTTGCAATCAAATACATAAACAGACTTACCTAGAATGTGAGAATCTGAGCTCAAAAAAGAGAAGAAGAGAGAGAGATTGCAAGATTCTATAACGAGACAGTTGTAATCATGGATTAACGAGAATTATTATTTGTACTAAAACGTATGAGACTAATTATTTTTGTTGTTAATTCTCTCTCTTTCTCTCTGTGGTTGGTTCTTGTTCGTGTGCTCTCTCTCTCTCTCTCTCTCTCTCTGGGAGTTACAGATTCTCTCTCTCGAGAAGACAACAAAATCCATCTTCATCTCTTTTTTCTTTTTTTTTCTCTCCTATTTTTCACTTTCTCATTTAATGACTCGAATTGCCCTCGGTGTCTTTGATTAATGGCAACGGTGTCCTGTGTTGGACATTGTAATTCTTTTCAGGTGTTGGGGGTAAATATGGGAATGAAATGGTAAACGAGGAGTAGGTTGTGGTAGATTCTCCTCACAGTAAAAAGAGGTAAGAAAAAGAAAAGATTGATTAGTGAAAAATTAGATCAGAAAATAAATAAAAAGAGATGTTTAAATTAAGCATAAAAGGGTATTAGTAATTTATAGATATTCTTTTTTTTTAATTTATTTAGAAAAAATAGATGATTGAAACAGAAGGCAGCTATGGATAGGTTTGTATGACACCACATGCTGAGTCATAAGCAGCTAAGGATTTATGTTCTCTTGTCGTTTGATTTCAATTGATTGATGATTTCAAAAAAGAATTAAGGTAGTCATACCAAATTTCTTTCTTTTTTATGATAACAATATTAATCCAAGAGAAAGAAAAAAAATAACAATATTTCAACAATTATGCTGTCCTAATGTGATTTAATATGATTCAATGATCATATTATTTTATTTTTGAAAAAAAATAATTTTATTTATTTAATAAAATATTAAAAGATGAGGTTAAATCATGTAGTCACATTAACAATATTCAGTACTTTGTATTTTTTTTATTTAATCTTACCCTTTAATAACTCAATTTTATTTTTCTAGTTTTTTTTCAAATTGATCCTTCAATATTTTTTTTAAATTATGCTTAATAGTTTTTTTCAATTTTTTTAGTTGGGTCATATATTAATCTTATGAATTTAGTTTTTTTTTCTCGATTTCAATCTTTAACAATATATTTGTTGGAGGTGGGGCTTTATTTTTTTTATTTATTTTTTATGAAATTATCATAATCTAATGACTCAGGTCGCAGGTTTAATAGGTTAACTTGAATTGATACGGGTTGTTTTTTTTTGCCCTTTTTCTAATTGATTTTTTTTTATTTCATCATTTAACATGGAGTTGGTTGAAAATTGAACTTTGTAATTGTTTTTTATTTTTTTTTTAGATTATCCCAATCTCAAGATCTAGGTTATGAGTTTGACGAATTGATTTAGGTTGATTATGTTCATTTTTTTTTGTTCTTTTTTAATTGGCTTTCATAATTTTTTTTTACTTTCTATAGAATTATTTTAAAAATACAAATTATATGACTAGTGTGATACAATATCATGTTTGAATGCATATTTGGTGTTGATTCATTACTCATTATTGAAAAGTTGATCCAATATGGTCTCATTTAACAACTAGGCAACTCATGTATGCTTCTCTAAAAATATATCTTTCATTAATAAAGATATTTTTTATCTTTAATATTTATTTATATTTAATTAATGAGTCTTGAGTAAAGATAAAGTTTTCTGAAACAAAAATGCTTTGCCAAGAAAATTATAAAATGGTTATAATTATGAGAACTTCTATTGCATCAAAGTATTATTCATAAATGTTCATAGTCAATGCTCTATCAAGACTAGATATTAATTAAAGCTATTAAAACTTGTAAATATTATGTTCTTTTCTTTGTTAAAAGAAACAATTGTTCTCATAGGTTGAAGCGTGAGTGATATCTCAAACTAATATGTAGACGTTTGTCAATTAATATGTACACTGAGCTGACTCGTATAAGGATTTCATATAAAGAGATCACATTTGTCTATAAAAAGACTCATGCAATAATTGTGTAAGTGAGCTTTATACTTAAGATCATTAAGTTTTTTATATAGAGAATGCAATGTTTTTATCCTGACTAGGTGTTTCCTTAATCAAATATAATAAATAGGCAAATATTGGATATGTCATAAATTATATGAAAATATTTGAGTGATTAAAAGATGATTCATTATCTTAAATGAATTAGAGAAAATATCTCACCTATTCTTAAATAATATCAATTAAGAAATCATTATAAAAGGTGAAATGAAATTTGAAAAGGATTTCAAGTCTTATTAAAAAAAAACAAATGACTATAGTATTGAGAACAAATATAATTTAAGAAATTAGACACACTTCATGTTGAAATATCTAAATCGAAATATTATTTACGATGAGATACTAATTACATTGAGAAACTAGTCACTATAAAACTAAGTTAAATCACTTATGAATTTCATAATATTTAAAAGATCATAACACATTACTTAATCATACACTTGATCTTCAAATATAAATCAATCAATTTGTTAAATTGATAATAAGTTCAATTATTTAATTTATTTAATCCTATTTTATTTAGAATTGTAATTTATATTTGGACCAATATATTAGGAACCTAATTAGTCATAAAAATTAAGAACTATTAGTAAGAAATTAAATTGAGATAATTAATTTATGAAACTTGATTGTAAATAAGTTTTAGAAATTGAGAACTAAAATATAATTTATATAGGAGATTACTATTTTAGATCTAGAAAAATCAAGTAAGGACTTGATTGTATAAATTTCTATAACTATTATGAAATAATATATATGATATTTTTTAGAGGGTAAAATGATATATTTTTTCATTAATAAGGTTATCAGGTTTTTTTTTCTATAAATAGAATGTTATGTCTCATATTTCTCTCTATATATTATGCACTCTTTATACATCAAATACTCTTATACAGATAAGCACAAAGGAGAAAAGAAAGAGATAACAGTCAAGACATAACAATCCTTATCTCTTAAAAAGGTTTTAGAAGATTTTTTTATCTGGTGATTTGTGTGAATTATTATTAGAGATCGGATAATTGAATGACTTATTGCTTGTAATAACTCAATTCATCTAGCCTAGAAAGAATAATTGTTCTTTATGTAATCTTCACGCAAACTTTAAAGGACCGTAGATTGTTTAACAGGATCCTTGAGAGTCCTAAATTTTTTTTAAATAACGTTTTTGTTGTATTTATGTGTTTTGGAAAGACCAACAAATACGGATGTGGGTTCTTCTTTGATTCGTACTATAACATCCTTAACTTTTTATTTTTCATTAACTTTTTATTTTTCATTATCGATTTTTATCCACCATGATTCAATGTAAAACCAATGAATTTTTTTTATGATTTCAATAAGTCAAATCTTAACTTGACGTTTTAATTATACCAAAATTTTAATAGAGTTTTCCCTCAATTTTTAGTTTTTTCAAGTGGCGGCATTCTTCATCATTCACAATTAACACAACTCAAACATTCAATTCAATTGTTCTAGACTATTTTTGTATTCTACAGCCATTATGACACTTTTATTCTTTCATATTATAGGCATAACCAAGATATAAGATAGTAGTAAAATGATTAAACATTCTCCCTTTAAAATAAAAGGTGTTAATTATGCAGTGATATTCCAACATGATTATAAAACTAAAATATTACATGCTACTAGCATTCAAATTTAGATACACATCAAAAGGCATTTTCAAAATTAAAATACATAAGAAGTTTACAGAAGTTCCTATTACAATATTAATACTATTAAAAACTAAAATAATCTACTACTCGACACGAACGTGAGAATATCCTGAAACCAAAATTTAATTATTTAATGAGAAACATTTTCTGATGACCAATATAATAAGATGAAGCTATATTTATTTATTTATTTATATATTTTCATCTCTTTCTTTATAATAACATAACATGAAGGTCAACTTTAAATAACATATAATATCTCCATCTAATTGTATACTTCAATGGTATCATGTTTACACAATGTCTTTATTTTCCATTATTATCACTTAAAACTTTAAATAACATATTATTCCAGTTATCTTATACTTTGATACCCCTAGCACCACCTAGGTACTAGTTACTTTTATTCTCGGTCACCAAAACGCCTTTAGTACCGCTCAAGGCTAGTTGAATTCAATCTCGATCATTAGATTCATTGACACCTCTAATACCACTCAATGTACTAGTCAAGTTCAATCCCGATCGTTAGATTCATTGACGCCACTAATAAGGTACTGGTCAAATTCAATCATGGTCGTTAGACTAACACCTCTAGTACCACTCAAGATACTAGTCAAATTCAATTTAGTATCCTCAACATAGACCTATGCAAGTACTTTAAGAATTTATCATTAACTAATATTCAAAACTATAATATATAAAAGATATATGGGGGTGAGAATAACACTTACCTGGTGTTGGTGCCCATGTTGTCAATCCTAACTGTTTCTCTGACTTGATAACTTCTCTTGTACCATTATAGTTATGGTTATGATTATTATTAGAATTGTAATCATCAACCATATCTCAATTCTATTTTCATTCAAATATCAACAAGGAAAAATTTCTAGAATTCCACATACATAAGTATTTCCTTTATGTTCATACTCATTCTTTTAGTTTCCATGTTAGAATTATCCATTAACAACAATTCCAAACAACATTTAAAATTTGTAAAATCTTGGTCGGTTTAGTCTTCTCAACCCCGACTATTATTTGGTATTTCAATTATTATATAGAGTTTTATAACTCTATTTGAGGCATGGTTAGTCTTTTTAAAAAGCTTAGACATAAGGCTATAACTTTCATGAAAAAAAAATACCCAGTTCTGCCATTTACCAACCCAAAATCACCCTTAACATTAGCATACCCAATAACCCTACTTAAAATTCAATTTGACCCTCCTTCCATTATTAGTCCATAATGGGAGTTTTATAACTCCAAATCACGCAAAGTCTTTTTCATGGAAATTTAATAGCCCAAGCTACAACTTTCATGAAGAAACATATTTAAAACTTTCTATTTACTTGTCATAACTTTAACTATAACCTAGGTGATAAAGTTGTTATAATTTCAGCTTACAAGTCTAAAACACAATTAAAATGTTTTCATGTGTTCTTTTATCATTTGTGGCAACCACTTCCATCCTACATCCCATTTAACATCATTTATATATGTGTCTCCCTAAATCAATTCACTCATATCTATTCTTTTATTGAAATGGTCCATTACAAAAGAAAATGTAGTTCCTTTAATTTTCTCACACTCTCAATTCTTTTTTTTTCCTCGCGAATTCAAATCGAACAAGAATTTAACAATTTATGATCCCTCCCCCTTTAATTTTCTTCTCTTGGTTGAAATCTTATGGCCACAAAAAGTGATTCTTAAATTCTCATTTTAGGGATTTTGCTTGTTATTCAACTTTCTAATACAATACACATCATCTCTAAATACAATTCCCCTAATAATTTCATCAAACAAACTCATTCCCTAATTTCTTTCCTTTTAGTTGAATCCTTGTAAGTGATGGGAATATGTTTTTTAAATTTTTCCAAATTAGATCATCACCCATACAATATTCATGTATATAAGCATCATTCAAACACTACATTAAGCATTTAATCAATCATTCATTCATACTCACATTCCATAATGCATTTTCTAATAAAAATGTATTATCACATAACATACATATAATTAAAGTTTAGATTGAAACTTCTCACCTCTTAAACACAAGAATTTTAAGAAAAGAAATTGTTGAAAACAAGTTTTCCTCCCCACCTTAAGGACAATAATGCCATTCCTTTTAATAATATGGTGTTTTTCATTTCACCGAGTATTTCGTCTTGTCAACCCGACTAATTTTTAATTTAACATAATTTTTTTTAATTATTTTATTATTAACATGAAAATCTCTCAGTTTGATTTTACCCATTTTAGTTTTTGAATTAATAACATTTACAAACTCAAAAAATTCTAACATTGGGTTTACATGTACTGCGATATATTATGATGTAACTTATTTTGCATTCCTCTTAATTAGAATCTTCAATATATTATTAAAGAGAAACTCATTTAAATTCAAATAAATGATACAAACATTTAAAAACAAATTTAATCCTATATTGTATATCATAAAATACTTATATTTGCAGGCATATCTTTTTCCTCAAGCTATATAAGTTGAAACATGAATGTAAATTCAATAATTTTGCTAAGCAATTGCAATACATAACACTTAGTAACTTATCTTGAAATAATTTAGAAGTTTCATTTCTAATAGAATTTTGAAATTTTTTTTCTAAAACTCAAAATAGTTACTGATGGAACTTAGAAGTTAAATTACGCAACATTTGCTTTATATTCCATTCTCGATTATGTTTCTTAAAACATAATAATATTTCTTTATGAATTGGTTCAAAGATATTTCAAGACCTGCATAACCATCAAATAAAGCATCAATACTTTTACTTTAATGAGTTGTTGATATTCCTTCACTATATACTAGAACCCAATGACTATGAACAATAAACAAAGAAATTATTATTTTAATATAATAATATTAGATAATTTAAGTCCAAGTCTTTTCACATTATTTAATCTTCATATAAATATAGACAATCCTCTTGAAATCTTTCTTAATTTATTTAAATCGTACTATATCTTAAAGTTTTTTAGGAATCTTTTTCAAGATATATCAAAGGCAAAGTGATTACGAAAACATCATTTCACTTACCCTTGAATCGTAGGATATTAATCAATAATAATAACATTTGGACCACATTACAACATACATTTCAACCATGATTTAAATAATAAAACAAAGTTTTCTTTGTCTTCATGTTGCAAAAAACCACACGCAACAATATAGTTTATGCATAGTGTTTAACCCCTAATAAAAGAAGCAAAAGGCACATCATTACTATTAGTCAAGTATATATAATCACATGAGATAATATCACCAAAATATTTACAATCACATAATGTTGTTCCAAAGGCATCCATTACTTTTTATTTTGATGAATCAAATCATTAATGATGAATTAATTATTACTCTTGAGATTCTATATTATAGGTTCAATTGGTAGACAAGTTATCTCAAAGTATTGAGTTTAAATGGTTAATTAATAATAAAATATTTTAAAAACCAATTTAACTCTAACATACCTTTAAAATAGCTTGAACCCAAGAACATAATGCTTTCATACATAAATCTTTTAACCCTGCTTTGAAATCATCGTAGATAAATATATTGTTGCTAGATGGATATATCATTCAGAAAGCTATTCTTATTTCTTACACAACACTAGAAATAATGAAATTCTCTCTTTTATTTAAATAATGACCTTAATCTTATCCTAGCAATCTTGTTTAATTAAAAGGCTTTTATTTTTTATTTTTTAAAATGTGGTTGGTATTCATTTTCATTCTCTTGACTTATGAGGACTTAATGTGTGATTACGATATAACACATCATCATGAATAATAAACTTCTTATTGTTATCAATAATAATATTAATTTCATCCTAGCAATCTTGTTCAATTAAATACCTTAGAGTATAAAAAAGTTTTTTTGTGATTTGCACTCTTTTTCCTCCTATTGGATATAATAGTTACTACAAACTCTTGTCGTGGAGCATAGAAGACATAAAATGCACAAACTTCATGAATCTTGAGATCAAAAATTCATCGTAGTCATTCAAAGTCCTTTCCAACAAGGAGTTCATCTATTATTCGTATGTCAATGCACTCAATTTGAATATCCTAAAAATACAAAATATGATTAATGATAATGATAAGTTTTAGAAATACATATATACGAGTGAGACATGAATGAACATTCATGCAATCAAAAGAAATATTTAACCCTTGAGAAAATAATACTATATTAATTTTTTTATTCTTATTTTTTTTTCTTTTATAATGGAGCATATGAGAGATAAAAATATATGCACTTTTCCTACTTATTTCAGATTATAAATTTTTTTAAAAACTTTTATTTTATTTGTTGTTGCCTTTTATTCACAAAAAATATTGCTAATAAAAATTTATGTTATTGTTTTTAAGAAGATTGAGGGTTTTTAATGATGATTTTATCGATTACTTTATAAATAATTATATATTAGCATGATATGTAAAGTTTTTAAGATAAATTGCTCATTAATGTTGAATAACAATACAATGTCTATTTCCTGAATTTTTTTATTGTAGATATATTATATAATTTTTTTTAAAAATTTATTCTAATATTTTTCATATAGTTGCATAGAGATGATTAATTTATTATTTTTTAATTGAAACTTGCATCCATAAGTTTTTACTTAAAAACATATTTCTTATAAAAAAACATGTTTTCATCAAAAATAAAAAAGAAATGGATTACTAAGATAATTAGTATTTTCAAATATACAATTTTTCCTATTTAGTTTAAAAGTTTTCCTGGTTGTTGTTACTTTCTATTTAATGAGTTATATTGCTATAAAACAAAACCATTTTGTTGTAAAAAAAAAGACTTTAATCAAAAAAGATAATTTCAATGAAAGAATACATTTATGGTCCATAATTTTATTCATTGTGTATCATGCAAGTATTTATTTTTATCATCGTATAATTAAAAAATACATATTTCAAAAGATAATATATATTATTAAACAAATCCAGACCCATGACTTGAGTAATGAGTTGAGAGAGTTAACTTAAATTTACCCAGATCAATTCAAAATGTCATCACTTCAATATTTTTTTATAAAAGAATATTAAAATAAATCATTCTTTTTAATTTTCATAAAAAATCAAATCGGATTTTGATCGAATACCTAGTCCAGAGGTCAAGTTAGAGGATCACTATATATTGACCTGTTGAGACAGGCCAAGTTCAGGCTGCGTTTGTTTTTGGGAAACCACTTTTTAAACTTTCCTGTGTTTGTTTGTCATTAGAAAAGTTGGTCAACGAAAAACACTTTCCGGTCAATGGAAAACACTTTCCGATCAAAAAAAATTTTGCTCGGTTTCCAGGAAAGTGTTTTCCTTTTATTTTGGGCGGAAAACACTTTCTGGAAGTTGTGAAAAATTTAGAAATGTCATATTATTTGTTGATTATATCAAATTTGGTCCTCTAACTTTTAATTTCTATATACATTTTGTTTTGAATATTTGTTTTTCAATTTCATCCATTACCAGAAATTCACTAAATAGCAACGGATTTACCGACAGAATATGTCTGTCGGTAATTTGAGGTCAAAATTACCGACGGACACTATTTCGTCCGTACTTCAGTCGGTAACTACCGATAGACACTTTTCCTTTCGTAATTCAATTGGTCACTATCGATGGAAAATTTTCATCGGTAGTTACCGACTGAATTACAGACGGAAAAGTTTCTGTCGTAAAAAAAAGGTGGGTCACTAACGTGGAGGTTTTGGCGGGTTATTTTTTCTGACAAAATCACCGACGGATTTAAAAAGACAGCCCGTACAGCGACGTGACCAATTCACCATTTAAATTTTCGACGAAATCATCGAGGGATTTAAAATGGCAGATCCGTATGGTGATGTGTTGATTGTTCCGTCAGAATCACCGACGTAATCACTAACGGGGTGTCCGTCGGTGAAACCGTCGGAAAAAGTTAATATATGTCAGCTCTGCCGACCCTCTCCCCTTTATTTCTCCTTCCTCTTACTAATCCCAACTCTCCCCATCTGCAAACATCCAGCCCCCCCTCCCCACCAAACAAAAATCTCCCTCATATCAGCACAACAAGTTATATTTCTTGAAGTTTTGTGGTCACAGCATCCATGTTCTGATTTACCAACGGATTTTATCAATTTTTGTAAGTAATTCTATCTTTTTAAATTTTAACATTTAATTAAATGTCAATTTTATTGTTTTTTTAGTATATGTATTTTGTTAGTAGATGTACATGTTTTATTGTTATTTC
>Ga0325400_1002141_pt1 | contig 17073 bp, 13 predicted proteins | sample PopdelMetagenome_2_FD_205662 | JGI IMG/M metagenome (GOLD analysis project Ga0325400, IMG submission 205662) | Populus deltoides microbial communities from Bellville, Georgia, United States - Xylem-PdKOR-R1 | ecosystem: Host-associated > Plants > Phyllosphere > Stem > Wood/Secondary xylem... | reverse complement strand
GCCGCCCTTGTCGCAAGACACCACGCCGTTCCGCTATGACGGCCGCCCGCTGGAGCCGATCGAGGCATGACCGCCGCCCGTATCCTCGTCACCGGCGGCGCCGGCTTCATCGGCTCCGCGCTGGTCCGCCACCTGATCGGCCAGACCGAGCATGAGGTGCTGTGCTTCGACAAGCTGACCTATGCCGGCAATCTGTCGTCGCTCGCGCCAGTTGAGCACAGCCCGCGCTACCGCTTCGTGCGCGGCGACATCTGCGATGCGGCGGCGGTCGCCGACGCAATGCGCGACTTCCAGCCCGACGTGGTCACCCACCTTGCCGCCGAAAGCCATGTCGACCGCTCGATCGACGGGCCCGCTGCGTTCATCGACACCAACGTCACCGGCACGTTCGTGATGCTGTCGGCCGCGCTTGACCATTGGCGCGGGCTGGCCGGCGCGGCGCGCGACCGCTTTCGCTTCCACCACATCTCCACCGATGAGGTGTTCGGGACGCTAGGGCCGGACGGCTTCTTCACGGAAGAAACGCCCTATGACCCGCACTCGCCCTATTCGGCGTCCAAGGCCGCGTCCGACCACCTCGTCCGCGCGTGGCACGACACGTACGGTCTGCCGACGCTGATCACCAACTGCTCGAACAATTACGGGCCGTACCACTTCCCCGAGAAGCTGGTGCCGCTGATGATCATCACCGCGCTCGCCGGCGGCACGCTGCCCATCTACGGCAAGGGCGACAACGTGCGCGACTGGCTGTTCGTCGAGGACCATGCCCGCGCGCTGGCCGCAGTGTTCGAGCGCGGCACGCCGGGCGAAAGCTACATCGTCGGCGGGCGCGCGGAGCGGACCAATTTGCAGGTGGTGACGCGCATCTGCGAGACGCTGGACGAGGTGCGCCCGCGCGCCGACGGCCGATCCTACGAGGAGCAGATCGGCTTCGTCGCCGACCGGCCCGGCCACGATGCCCGCTACGCGATCGATCCCGCCAAGATCGAGCGGACGCTCGGCTGGCGCGCGCAGGAAAGCTTCGACTCGGGCCTGGCAGCCACCATCCGCTGGTATCTCGACAATGAGGATTGGTGGCGCCCGCTGGTGGAGCAGAAGGCGGCCACCGCCCGGCGCGGGCTGGAGGGCTGATGCCGGCGCTGCTGGTCACGGGCGGCACGGGCCAGGTCGGCGGGGCGATCGCGCGGCTGGCGCCGGCCGACTGGTCCGTCACTGCGCCGACCCGCGCCGATCTCGACCTCGCCGACCCTGCGGCCCTCGCCGGCGCGGTGGAGGCGGGGCGCTGGGACGCGGTGGTGAACTGCGCCGCCTATACCGCGGTTGACCGGGCGGAGACGGACGTGGTCGCGGCGTGGACGGCCAATGCGCTGGCCCCGGCCGCGCTTGCGGCGGCGACCGCCAAGGCGGGCGTGCCGCTGGTCCACCTGTCCACCGATTACGTCTTCGACGGCAGCAAGCCCGACGCCTATGTCGAGGACGATCCCGTCGCCCCGCTCGGCGTCTATGGCGCGTCCAAGCAGGCGGGGGAGGGGGCGGTGCGCACCGCCAATCCCGCGCACGTGATCCTGCGCACCGCCTGGGTGGTCAGCGCCACGGGCAGCAACTTCATCAAGACCATGCTGCGGCTGGGCGCCGAGCGGCCCGAGCTGCGCGTCGTCGCCGACCAGCATGGCTGCCCGACCGCCGCGGTCGACATCGCCCGCGCGGTGCTGTCGATCGCCGGGCGGCTGCGCGCGCCGGACGCGCCGTTCGGCACGTACCACTTCGTCAATGCGGGTGAGGCGACGTGGCACGGGCTGGCCGCCTACGTATTCGACCGCGCCGCGACTCACGGCCGGCCTCGGCCCGCTGTCCACCCCATCGCCACCGCCGACTATCCCACCCCCGCCCGCCGTCCGGCCAACTCCCGGCTGGCCACGGGGGCAATCGCGGACGCGTTCGGCATCCGCCCGCGTCCCTGGCAGGCGGCGGTGGACGAGATCGTCGACGCGGCCGTCGCCGCCTGAGGAGCAAGCATGAAGGGCATCATCCTGGCCGGCGGCACCGGCTCCCGGCTTCATCCCGCGACGCTGGCCGTCAACAAGCAGCTGCTGCCCGTCTACGACAAGCCGATGATCTATTATCCGTTGTCCGTGCTGATGCTGGCGGGCATACGGGACGTGCTGATCATCTCCTCGCCCGAATATCTGCAGAACTACCGCCAGCTGTTCGGCGACGGTGGCGAGTTCGGCATCCGCATCGACTATGCGCTCCAGCCGCGGCCGGAGGGGCTGGCGCAGGCCTTCCTGATCGGCGAGCCGTTCCTGGCCGGCGGCCCGGCGGCGCTGGTGCTGGGCGACAACATCTTCTTCGGCGCGGACCTCGGCGCGCGTCTGGCGGCGGCGGTCGCGCGCACGCAGGGCGCCACCATCTTCTCCTATCCGGTCGAGCATCCGCAAGCCTATGGCGTGGTGGAGCTGGCGGCGGACGGGCGCGCGCTGTCGATCGAGGAGAAGCCCGAACGGCCCAAGTCGCACCAGGCAGTCACCGGCCTCTATTTCTACGACACGCGCGTGTGCGAGCTGGCCCACCAGGTGCGGCCCTCCGCGCGTGGCGAGCTGGAGATAACGGACCTCAACCGGCTCTATCTTGAGGCGGGCGAGCTCTACGTCGAACGGCTGTCGCGCGGCGCCGCCTGGCTCGACACGGGCACGCATGACAGCCTGCTGGAAGCGAGCGAGTTCGTGCGCACGGTGCAGCACCGCCAAGGCATGCAGATCGCCTGCCTGGAGGAAATTGCCTGGGAAAAGGGCTGGATCGACACGGGCCAGCTTCGCCGCCGCGGTGAACTGTTCGGCAAGACGGGCTATGGCCGTTACCTGCTGGCGCTGGCGGACGAGGGGCCGCGCTAGGCCAAACCGTAAACAAGCCTTGTGTCCGACAGGCGGCGGCCCGGCACGGCTGGCGCTCGCTGCTTCATCCGCTATGGTTCCTTTACCGGAAAGGAACCGGCGCCGGGCCAAAGGGGCGCGCATGATCCGCGTTGTGGAAAGGGCCTGCCGGTGAACATGGAACGGGCGGTGCGGGGCCGGAGAAAGAGCGTGACCGCGACGGGCAATCTCCAGTCGTTGCGCGTGCGGCTGTGCTTCATGATCCTCGCCGTCGACTGCGTGGCGATCTTCGCGGGCTGCCTCCTCGGCAACCTGCTCCGCTTCGGGGATCCGTTCGCGGCGCCGGGGCTCAACCTGTTCGCGGTGGTGCTGCCCATCTATGTCGGTATCGCCATCAACAGCGACGCTTATGCGTCGGACGTGCTGCCCAATGCGCAGGTCGGCTTCAGCCGCGCGGGCATGGCCTACATCTTCGCAGTCTTCGTCGTGTTCTTTCTCGCCTTCTACATGAAGGCGGGTGAGAGCCTGTCGCGCATCACGTCTGGCGTGGCGATCACCACCGCGCTCGCGTCGATGGCGATCGGGCGGCTGTTGTGCCAGGCCTACATCCGGCGCATCACGGGCATGCGGCTGGTCTACGACCTGCTGATCACCGACGAACGCCAGGTCTGCGCGCCCGCGGGCGTCCACGTACTGGACACCGTGCGCGACAATCTGGTGCCCGACGTGCGCGATCCGCACATGCTCAACCGCCTGGGCCAGCATCTGAAGGGGGTGGACCGGGTGGTGATCGCCTGCCCGCCCGAGCGCCGCCAATTGTGGGCGCTGCTGCTCAAGGGATCGAGCGTCAACGGCCATATCCTGACGGAAGAGCTGGACGCGGTAGGCGCGATCGGCCTCGGCTCGTTCGGCGGCAAGCATACGCTGGCCGTCGCGCATGCGCCGCTCGACCTCGGGCGGCGCGTGGCCAAGCGCACGCTGGACCTGCTGCTGACGGTGCCGGGGCTGATCCTGCTCGCGCCGCTGCTGGCGGCGGTGGCGATCGCGATCAAGCTCGACAGCCCGGGGCCGGTCTTCTTCCTCCAGCCACGCGTTGGACGTGGCAACCGCATCTTCCTGACCTTCAAGTTCCGCTCGATGCGGGCCGATCTGGCCGATGCGGCGGGTAACCAGTCGACGCAGCGCAACGATGTCCGCGTGACGCGCGTCGGGCGCTTCATCCGCGCAAGCTCGATCGACGAGCTGCCGCAGCTGTTCAACGTGCTGCGCGGCGAGATGAGCCTGGTCGGCCCGCGGCCGCATGCGCTCGGCAGCCTCGCCGGCAACGCATTGTTCTGGGACGTGGACGAGCGCTACTGGCACCGCCACGCGTCCAAGCCCGGTCTGACCGGCTTGGCCCAGGTCCGCGGCTTCCGCGGCGAAACGCGCGAGCGGCAGGATCTGGAGAACCGCTTGGCGGCGGACCTCGAATATCTGAACGGCTGGACGATCTGGCGCGACCTGTCGATCCTGTTCGGCACGCTGCGCGTGCTGATGCACCGCAACGCCTACTGACGATCGCGGATCAGACGGGTTGCAGCGGCCGGTGCGGGGGCGGGGGCGTCTCCACGCCGATCGGGTCACCGGGGCGGACGATGCCGCCGGCGACGACGATGCTCATGATACCCGTCTTGCGGATCAGCGCACCGTCGGGTGCGCGGTCGAGCACGGCGGCGAGCAGGCCGGGCTGGAATCGCTCGATCTGGGCGCAAGGATTGCGGAGGCCGGTTACCTCCAGGACGACGTCCCGCCCGATCCGCAGTCGGGCGCCAAGCGGCAGGCCGAGAAGGTCGACCTGACGCGTGGTGATGTTCTCGCCAAGGGCGGACGGGGCTACCGTCCACCCCTTGCCCAGCAATTCGTCCAGAAGCTCGCCCTGCAGCAGGTGGACCTGGCGCAGGTTGGGCTGGGTAGGATCGGCCCTTGCGCGCGAGCGGTGTCGAACGGTTGGCCCATGATGCGCATCGCCGACCACGCCTAGTCCCGTTGCCACGGTGATCGCATCCGTCGGCTGCTTGGAGAAGCGGTGCTGCGCGTCGCAGGCGACAGCCAGCACCCGGCCCATGGGTGGGCTCGCCGCCATCAGGTCCGCTTGCGCGCTTCAGCGATCGCGGCGGCAAGCTTGTCATGCCCGACCGCGCCGGGCAGCAGCTGGTGGCCGACGACGAAAGCGGGCGTGCCGGTGACGCCCAGCCGGGCAGCGAGCTGGAGGTTTGCGTCGACCTCGCGCAGCACATCCGTGCCGTTGCGCTCGGCCGCGAGCCGCGCCGGATCGACGCCCGACGCCTTGGCCGCGGCGGCGACATGCGCCGCATCGGCACGGCCGCCGGCGAAGATGGCGCGGTGCAGGGCCGGGTAGCGGCCGTCCTGCTTGGCGGCCGCGAGCGCGACGCGCGCCGCCGCCTCGCTGTCGGGGCCGAGCACGGGGATCTCGCGCCATACGACGCGCAGCCCCGGGTCCTCGCGCAGCAGCCGGTCGAGGTCGGGGCTGCTCGCGCGGCAATAGCCGCAGGCATAATCGGTGAACATCACCAGCGTGATGTCGCCCTTGGGATTGCCCGCCCAGGCGCCCGCGAACGGCCGCTCGATTGCGGTGCGGTCGGCGGCGATGAGTTGCGCCGTCTCCTTTTCGCGCAGCCGGGCCATCGCCTCCGGGATGATTTCCGGATGCTGCAGGAGGTAGTCGCGCACGATCGCCTCGATGCCGGCGCGGCCCGACGCGTCCTGCGCGGCGGAGGTGGCGGCGGCGCCCGCGCCTGCACCCGCGATGCCCGCCAGCAGCAGCGCGGCCCAGCGGCTCATTGCCGCCGCCGCTTCTGCCGCGCCTCGTCCTGGCTGGCGAGCGCCAGGTCCTGCGCGTGGAGGTAATCGGGCGTGCCCATCGGCAGGCCGCGAAGCGCCATCTCCGCATGCGCCATGGCCAGCCGTGGATTGCCCTGCAGGCTATAGCGCTCGGCGCTGGCCAGGCTGGCGCGCGGCTCGTCGCCCAGGCGGGTGTAGACCAGGCCCAGGTCATACCAAGCCTGCGGATTCTCGCGGTCGCGCTGCACGGCCACCTTCAGCACCTGCGTCGCTTCCTTGAAGTTGGCCGGATCCTCCGACGCCACCAGCGCGTCGCCGAGCAGGGCCGAAATCAGCGGCGTGGAGCGCGATTCGGCCACGGCCGTGCGCAACGGCGCGATCGCCGCCGCGGGCTTGCCCGACTCGAGCAGCACCTGTCCCTTCAGTTCGTTGAAGTAAGCGTCGGTCGGCGCGATCGCGGTCAGCGCGTCGATCTCCTTGATTGCCTGGTCATGGTAGCCGCTGCGATGCCAGGCATAGGCGCGGGCATAGCGCGCCGGCACCGTAGTGTTGGACGGCGGGAACTTGTTCATCACGATCGGCGGATCGTCCAGATAGCCGATCAGCTTGGCTTTGACGCGCAGGAAGCGCGCCTGCTTCTCGGGATCGATCGCGGTGTTCCACCAAGGCGACTTGGACAGGTCGCCCGAAAGCGCCGCGCGCCGGTCGTCCGTCATGGGGTGGCTCTGCGCGAACGGATCGATCTGCGTGTAGCTCGGCGTCAGGCGATATTCCTGCTGCTTCAGCTTGTCGAAGAACGAGATCATCCCCTTGCCCGACACGTGCGCGTCGTTGAGATGGCGGACGGCGGCCGCATCCGCGCTTCCCTCGATCTGGCGGCTGAAGGCGAGATACTTGCCCTCCGCCGCCGACTGGCCGGCCATCATCGCCGCCATGCCGGCCTGCGGGGCGCCCGCCGCGATCGCCGCCGCACCCAGCAGCAGCGACAGGAGGGTCACGCGCGTGGCGGTGCCCGCCATCATGGAGCCGCGCACCGCATCGCCCGCTTCGATATGGCCGAGTTCGTGCGCGATCACGCCTTCCAGCTCGTTGGCGTTGTCGGACGCAATGATCGTGCCCGAGTTGATGTAGACGATCTGGCCTTGCGCGACGAAGGCGTTGATCTCCGGATCGCGTACCAGCACGACCTTGACGGCATTTCGGCCGAGGCCTGCGGACACCGCCATCGGCGCGGTAATGTCGGCGAGGAACTGTTCGGTTTCGGCATCGCGCAGCATGTCCTGCGCGGAGGCGGGACGTAGAGCTCCAAGCACGGCGGCGACCGTCAGCACCATGGCGCGCAAGCTGCGGTTCATGCGCGCTGCTTGGCCATGCCGCCACTTAACACATGGTGAAGCGCCCCCCCATTCCGCCCTCCGGACCGAGCCTGTCGATGCTCCGGGCCAGGCAGGACGCCCGAAACCCCGTGCCGACAGGCCCGATCCCGGAAGGAGGAACAAGCCGACGACCGCCTCAGTTGCCGAAGGTGCGCTGCCACCAGCCGCGCCGGGGCGGGGCGGAGGCATCCGCCGACGGGTCCTCACCCGTGGCTTCCGCCGCACCTTCGTTCGCGGGAGCATCAGGCAGTTCGGCAAGCGCCGCCGACGCACCCTGAAGGTTGGCCTCCGCCGCGCGCTCCTCGTCGCGGTCGACCGTGCCGGCAGGCTCGGCCAGCGGCAGTTCGATCGCCGGAGCGGCGGGATCGACCGGCTCGGCCGGTTCGACCGCGCCCGATGCCGCCTGGACATCGGCCGGTGCAGCCTCCTCGCCAGCGGCCTTGCGGCGGCGCGAACGCGGCTTGGGTGCGCCGTCCTCCGTCACCGCCTTGCGACGGCCACGCGGACGCGGCGCCTCTTCGACGGGCAAGGGCAGGTCGGGCGTGGCCTCGGCGGTGAGCTCCGCCGGCTCAACTGCGACGGGCTCGGCGACGGGCTGTGCCACCTCCGACGCGGCGGGCTCGGCCGCAGCATCCGCCTTGCGCGCACGGGGGCGGCGGCGCGGCTTGGGTGCCGCTTCGGGCTCGAGCAGCGGTAGGTCCGCTTCCGGCGCCGCGACCGCCACGACATCGGCTTCGATCGGCGCGGCTTCGCTCTCGATCGCCGCCGGCTCGTCGGCTGGCACTGCCGACACGGCATCAAGCGACGCGTCCGTATCGCCCTCCGGCTCGCCCGGGGTCGCCTCGCCACGGCGGCGGCGTCCACCACGCCGGCCGCGGCGTCCACGGCGGCGCTCCTCGCCCGCCTCGGCATCGGCGCCGGCTTCGGGCGCATCGCCCTCCGCCATCTCGGACTCTTCCGCCACAGGCTCGGCCGTATCGGCCTCCGTCGCCTCGTCGACCTCGCCCTCCGGCTGGTCGGCCGATCCGTCCAGAATATCGCCGTCCTCGCGCCGTCCGCCCCGGCGGCGGCGGCGGCGGCGCTTGCGGCGCCCGTCGCCATCTTCGCCCGTCTCCGCCTCGCTGCCGGCGACGGCCTCGGGCAGATCGTCCTCGACCTCCTCCGGCAGATCGTCGTCGGGTTCCGCGATCACGGGTGCAGGCAGGCGCGGGGCATGGCTCGGCGGCGGACCGGACGCTTCCACCGACATGCGCGCGCCATCGGCGCTGCCGTCGGTCAGGATCTCGATCAGCACGCCGTAGCGTTCCTCGATATCGGCCAGCTCCGCGCGCTTGCGGTTGAGCACGTAGAGCGTCGCTTCCTGGCTTGCGCGCATGGACAGGCGCGAGCCGCGGCCGCGCGCGGCTTCCTCCTCCAGCAGGCGGATCGCCTGCAGGCCGGCGGAGGAAGCGGTGCGGATGAAGCCCGTGCCGTCGCAATGCGGGCAGATGCGCGTGGACGCTTCCAGCACGCCCGTGCGCAGCCGCTGGCGGCTCATCTCGAACAGGCCAAACCCTGAGATGCGGCCGACCTGGATGCGCGCGCGGTCATGGCGCAGCGCTTCCTTGATCGCCTTCTCGACCTTCCGGTTGTTGGAGCCATGCTCCATGTCGATGAAGTCGATCACGATCAGCCCGGCCATGTCGCGCAGGCGCAACTGGCGCGCGATCTCGGCCGCCGCCTCCAGGTTGGTGGAGAGCGCGGTCTGCTCGACATTGTGCTCGCGCGTGGAACGGCCCGAGTTGATGTCGATCGAGACGAGCGCCTCCGTCGGGTTGATGACGATGTAGCCGCCCGACTTCAGCTGGACGACCGGCTGATACATGGCGGCGAGCTGGTCCTCGACACCGTAGCGCTGGAACAGCGGCACCGCGTCGGCATAGGGCTGCACCCTCCGCGCGGCGGTGGGCATCAACAGCTTCATGATCGAGCGGGCGGCGCGGTAACCGTCCTCGCCCTCAACCAGCACCTCGTCGATGTCCTTGTTGTAAAGGTCGCGGATCGCGCGCTTCACAAGGTCGCTGTCGCGATGGATTTCGGCGGGCGCGTCGGACGAGAGGGTGCGTTCGCGGATCTCGTCCCACAGGCGGGCGAGGTAATCGAAGTCGCGCCGGATCTCGTCACGGCTGCGCTGCAGGCCGGCGGTGCGGACGATGCAGCCCATCGTCTTGGGCAGGTTGAGTTCGGCCAGGATCGACTTCAGCCGCTTGCGGTCGCCCGCATTGCTGATCTTGCGGGAAATGCCGCCGCCATGGCTGGTGTTGGGCATCAGCACGCAATAGCGGCCGGCGAGCGACAGATAGGTGGTCAGCGCCGCACCCTTGTTGCCGCGCTCTTCCTTGACGACCTGCACCAGCAGCACCTGCCGGCGGCGGATCACGTCCTGGATCTTGTAGCGGCGGCGCAGGTTCATGCGCCGCTGGCGCAGCGACTCCGCGGGATTGTCGTCATGGCCGTTGGCCGCCTGCGGCTTGGGCGCGGGCGCATCCTCGTCTTCGTCGCCGTCGTCGGACAGGTCGGCGGGCGCCGACGCTTCGTCGGCAGACTCGATGTCGTCGCCATCGCCGTAATCGGCCTCATCCTCGTCGCCGTCGTCGTTGCGTGCGGCTTCCTCCGCGGCGGCCTGCTCGGCCTCCTCGCGTAGCAGTGCCTCGCGATCCTCCTTGGGGATCTGGTAGTAGTCGGGATGGATTTCGGAGAAGGCGAGAAAACCATGGCGGTTGCCGCCATAGTCGATGAAGGCGGCCTGCAGCGACGGTTCGACCCGCGTTACTTTGGCAAGGTAGATATTGCCCTTGAGCTGCTTGTGCTCTTCGGATTCGAAATCAAATTCCTCGATGCGGTTTCCCTTGACGATTGCTACGCGGGTTTCTTCCCGGTGGCGCGCATCGATCAGCATGCGGGTGGACATGGATTGGTCTCCGGGCGCCCGGCCTCGCCAAGGGGCGGGGGGCGCGTGAAAGAAGGGGCGGGGGCGGCACGATCGCGCGTGCGCCATGACCCCGGATGGACGGATTTGCCTCTGCCGCGTGACCATCCGCCGCGAACCGTGCGGCGGCTCCCATGGCCGGCCCGATCGCCTTTCCGGCGTGGGCAGCGGCAGGGAGGGGATGGTGCATGTGGCTTCAACCTGTTCGCCGGCGACGACGCGCCGGGGGTCCGCGCAGAAGAGCGGGACCTTTTGTGGCTAGCATCCGATGCCGCTCGGGAGCAAGCGGAAGCTGACTTGGATTACAGATGGGCAGCGCGCGCCTCGCGCACAAGACAGGTTCCGTCCTGCGCGCCGTGGCCTTAGCAGCGGCGGCGATGCTCCCAACGTTTCTTCTCGCGTCGGCGCTGCTGGCAGGCGGAACGCCCGCGCCCGACGAGGCCAGCATGGCGATCCGAACCCGGCGCCCGCGCGCGGTGCTGATCGCCACCGGTCCGGAGGGTGCGCCGCTGGTGGTGGTGGATGCCGGCCATGGCGGGCACGATCAGGGCGCGGTGGCCGCCGACGGAACGCCCGAAAAGCAGCTCACGCTGGCGATCGCGCAGGACGTGGCGGCGGCGCTGGCGCGCACGGGGCGGCTACGCGTCGCCATGACGCGCACCGACGACGAGGCGGTGGACCTGACCGAGCGGCGCGAGATCGCCCGCGCGGCAGGCGCTGCGCTGCTGCTATCGATCCATTGCGACAGCGCCCCCAACCGCCGCGCGCGCGGCGTCACCGTCTACACGCTGTCCGATCAGCCGGTCGACGATGCCGCCGCGGCGCTGGCCGTGCGCGAGAACCGGGTTGACGGCGGAGCCGACCTGCTTGCCGAAACCAGCGACGTGCCTGCCATCCTGCTCGATCTAGCGCGGCGCCAGACGGCCGCCGACGCCGCGTCCTTCGCCGGCCTGCTGGCGCGCGCTCTGGTGCCGGCCTTGGCGCCGCGGCAGGTGTTCCTGCGCGGCGCCGGCTTTCGCGTGCTGCGCGCGCCCGATCTGCCGGCCGCGCTGCTGGAGACGGGCTACCTCACCAACGACGGCGATCTCGCGCTGCTGAAGTCCGCGAACTATCGACGTGCGCTGGCGGACGGCGTAGCACGCGCGGCTCAAGCCTTCTTTGCCCGCCGGCCGGCGCAGGCCGGGGGCGTCGGGAGATGATGCCATGACCGCCCGCACCGCTTCAATGATCCTGCTGCTCGCCCTGGCGACGCCCGCCGTGCAAGGGGCCGCGCCCTCCTATGCCAAGATCGTGGCCGACCCCGGCCGGCCGGGGTCGGATCGCGAACAGGACGGTGCACGCAAGCCTGCCGAGATGCTCGCCTTTGCGCAGGTGAAGCCGGGCATGATCGTGGCCGACCTGCTGCCGGGCGGGGGCTATTTCACGCGGCTGTTCTCCGACGCGGTCGGCGCCAAGGGCAAGGTCTATGCCTGGGGCCCGGACGAGCTGGTCCAGCGCGCGCCCAAGGCGATGGATGCGGTCAAAGCGCTGGCGGCGGACAAGCCCGCGCACGGCAATGTGGAAGTGGTGAGCACGCCCATGGCCAAGTTTTCGCTGCCCAAGCTCGCCGACGCGGTGTGGACGTCGCGCAACTACCATGATTTCTACAATTCGCCCGGCGCCGATCCGGTGGCGTTCAACAAGCGGGTCTTCGCGGCGCTTAAGCCCGGCGGCGAATATCTGATCCTCGACCATAGCGGCGCCGCGGGCACAGGCACGACGCAGACCAAGGACCTGCACCGCATCGATCCGGCGGCCGTGAAGCGCGACGTGGAGGCGGCGGGCTTCAAGTTCGAGGCGGAGGACCGCGCGCTCGCCAACCCCGACGATCCCAAGACGGGCAAGGTGTTCGATCCCGCGCTGCGGGGGCATACCGACCAATTCGTGCTGCGCTTCCGCAAGCCGCGCTGAGCCGTGCCGGCCGGCGTGCAAAGCGGGACAAGCTAGCGTAGTCGGCGTCGGGTGTTCTCGCTTCCCACCCGCGACGATCTCCGCGACAGCCCGCTCGCCCGTGCCTTTCGGCGCCGGTGGGTGCGCTGGCTGCTGGCGTTCGTCGGCCTGCTGCTGCTGGCCTATACGGCATTCTGGGCCGCGTTCCTGCGCGACCTGCCTTCGGCCGCGGCCCTGTCCGCCTATGAGCCGGCGCTGCCCACCACCGTGCGCGCGATCGACGGCGCCCCCGTCTACACCTTCGCGCGAGAGCGTCGCGTCCAGCTCGGCTATTCCGAGTTCCCGCAGAAGCTGGTGGAGGCCTTCCTCTCGGCCGAGGACAAGGACTTCTTCCGCCACCACGGCGTGGATCCGTCCTCGTTCGGCTTTGCGGTGTTCGACTACCTGCGCAAGTCGGGCTCGGGCGAGCGGGCGCGCGGCGGCTCCACCATCACGCAGCAGCTCGCCAAGAACCTGCTGATCGGTAACGAATATTCGCCGACGCGCAAGATCCGGGAGGCGGCGCTCGCCTTTCGCATCGAGCAGGCCTTGTCCAAGCGGCAGATCCTGGAACTCTACCTCAACCAGATCTTCCTGGGCCGCAACGCTTACGGCGTCGAGGCGGCGAGCATGGCCTATTTCGGCAAGGAGGTTGGCCAGCTGTCTCTGCCCGAGATCGCCTATCTCGCCACCTTGCCCAAGGCGCCCGCCAATTACGATCCCGATCGGCACGCCGAACGCGCCCGCGAGCGACGCAGCTATGTGCTGCGCGAAATGGCCGCGAACGGCTACATCACCGCCGCCGAGCAGGCGGCGGCAGACGCCACGCCGCTGGGCACGGTGCCTCGTTCGGACGCGCGACGCGACGCCGAACGCGCGTTCGAAGGCTACTTCATGGAGGAGGTACGCCGCGAGCTGCTGGCCAAGTACGGCACGGGCGCGGGCGACGGGCCGAACAGCGTCTATGCCGGCGGGTTGTGGGTTCGCACCTCGCTTGATCCGCGCGTGCAGAAGGCGGTGGAAGGGGCGTTGCGTGACGGCCTCGTCCGCTACGGCGCGGGCGCGGGCTGGCGCGGGCGCAGCGGCCGGATCGATCCTGGCGAGGGCTGGGCCGCCCGCCTTGCCGCGCTGGACGTCGGCACGGGCTATGCGAACTGGCGCGTTGCGGTGGTTCTGCGCAAGTCGCCCGACAGCGCGGCGCTGGGGCTGGACGACGGGCGCGAGGTACAACTGTTCCCGTGGGGTGCCGCGGCCCCCAAGCGCGGTGTGGGCGGGCGCGCGTTCGACTTCCTGAAGCTTGGCGACGTGGTGATCGTGGCGCCGGCAGGCAGCGGCTGGGCGCTGCGCTCCATCCCCGTCGTGTCGGGCGGCATGGTGGCGGAGAACCCGCATACCGGCCAGGTGCTGGGCATGCAGGGCGGGTTCGATTCGCACCATCCTTTCAACCGTGCGACCCAGGCGCTCCGCCAGCCGGGATCGTCGTTCAAGCCGTTTGTCTATATGGCGGCGCTCGACAGCGGGCTGACGCCCGCCTCCATCCTCGTCGACGGGCCGTTCTGCGTCTACCAATCGGCCAGCCTCGGCACGAAATGCTTCCGTAATTTCACCGGCGGCTATGCCGGCCCGCAGACCCTGCGCTGGGGCGTGGAGCAGAGCCGCAACCTGATGACCGTGCGCGCCGCCAGCCAGGCGGGGATGGACCGGGTGGTGGGCGTCGCCAAGGCGTTCGGCGTCGGCAGCTATCCGCCCTACATCGCCTATTCGCTGGGTGCGGGCGAGACTACCGTGCTGCGCATGGTCAACGCCTATTCGATGATGGCCAACCAGGGCCGCAAGCTCGCGCCGACGGTGATCGACTATGTGCAGGACCGGCGCGGCAAGCTGATCTGGCGCGCGGACATGCGCGATTGCGACGGGTGCAACGCCAAGGATTGGAACGGCGGGCCGATGCCGCGGCCGCGCGCGCGCGGCGCGACGGTGATCGATCCCATGACCGCCTATCAGATGCTGCACATCATGGAGGGCGTGGTGCAACGCGGCACCGCGACCGTGCTCCGTGACCTTGGCCGGCCCATGTTCGGCAAGACGGGTACGACCACCGGGCCCACCAACGTCTGGTTCGTCGGCGGGTCGGCCGATCTCGTCGCGGGCGTGTATCTGGGCTATGATCGACCGCGCCCGATGGGCGGTGTGCAGGGCGGCACGGTGGCGGCGCCCATCTTCCGCCAGTTTGCGGCCGAAGCGATGAAGAACATGCCGGTGGTGCCGTTCCGCGCACCGCCCGGCATTCGTCTGGTGCGGATCGATCGCCGTTCGGGCCGACGCGTCTACGGAGCGTGGCCAGCCGAGGGCGATCCAAAAGCGGCGGTGATCTGGGAAGCATTCAAGCCCGAAAGCGAGCCGCGTCGCGCGGTTGGGCATGCGGAGGTTGCGGCCAAGCCCGTGAAGCGCCGCGCCATCCACACCGACAGCGACTTCTTGCAGGCGACGGGGGGGATCTACTAACTCTCTCGTCGTCCCCGCGCAGGCGGGGTCCCCGCTGCCTTCTGCGCACCGGACGAGAAGCGGGGTTCCCGCCTGCGCGGGAACGACGACAAGAATAGGACATGATGATGCGCGCCGAAGCGCAAGCCCAGCTTGACCAGATCGACGCGGCTCTCGCGCTCGTCCGCCGTTTCCTCGACTGGGAGCGCGCGGTGCGCCGGCTCGACGAGCTCAACAACCGCGTCGAGGATCCCAAGCTGTGGGACGATCCGAAGCAGGCGCAGGCCGTGATGCAGGAGCGCCGCCGGCTGGACGAGGCGATCGCCGCCGTGAACTCAATCAGCCGCGATCGCGACGACACCGCCGAACTGATCGAGCTGGCCGAGGCGGAGGGCGACGAGGCCATGGCGGCCGACGGCGTCGCGGCGCTGACCGAGCTCGCCACGCGGGCCGAGAGCGACAAGATCAAGGCGCTGCTTGCGGGCGAGGCGGACGGCAACAACTCCTACGTCGAGGTCAATGCCGGCGCGGGCGGCACCGAAAGCCAGGACTGGGCGGAGATGCTGCAGCGCATGTATACGCGCTGGGCCGAGCGGCGCGGCCTCAAGGTCGAGCTGGTCGACCACCATGCGGGCGAGCAGGCGGGCATCAAGTCGGCGACGCTGCTGCTGAAGGGCGAGAATGCCTATGGCTATGCCAAGACGGAGAGCGGCGTCCATCGCCTCGTCCGCATCAGCCCCTATGACAGCAATGCGCGCCGCCACACCAGCTTCGCCAGCGTGTGGGTCTATCCCGAGATCGACGACGCGATTGAGGTGGACGTGCAGGAGAAGGATCTGCGCATCGATACCTATCGCTCGTCCGGCGCGGGCGGGCAGCACATCAACACCACCGACAGCGCGGTGCGCATCACCCACCTGCCGACCGGCATCGTCGTCGCCTGCCAGAACCAGCGGTCGCAGCACAAGAACAAGGCGGAGGCCTACAAGCAGCTGCGCGCCCGGCTGTACGAGCATGAGCTGCGCAAGCGCGAGGAGGAGGCGAATGCCGTCAACGCCAGCAAGACCGATATCGGCTGGGGCCACCAGATCCGCTCCTACGTGCTCCAGCCCTACCAGCTGGTGAAGGACCTGCGCACGGGCGTCACCTCCACCAGCCCGTCCGACGTGCTGGACGGCGACCTCGACCGCTTCATGGCCGCCGCGCTGTCGCAGCGCGTGACGGGCGAGACGGTCGAGGTGGAGGACGTGGAGTGAGGCGCGCGGGTCTCGGCCTGCTGATGCTGCTCGCCGGCTGCGGGCGAGCGGAGCCCGCGGGACCGCAGGCGGATGGCTTTCCCGCGCCCGACCGGCCGGTCGCCTCCGTGGTCTCGTCGCGCTGGTCGAACGAAGATGAGCGCGACAGCAAGCGCGAGTTCGACGCGGTGATGAAGGCATCCGGCCTCGCGCGCGGCATGACGGTGGCCGACATCGGCGCGGGCGAAGGCTATTATACCGTGCGCCTGGCGGCGCGCGTCGGGCCGGAGGGCCGCGTCTTGGCCGAGGACATCGTGCCCGCCTACCATGACGCGCTCGGCCAGCGCGTGCTGCGCGACAAGCTCGACAACGTGTCGGTCAAGCTCGGCCAGCCGAGCGACCCCGGCCTGCCCGATGCGAGCTTCGACCGCATCTACATGGTCCACATGTACCATGAGATGGACGCGCCCTACGCCGTGCTGTGGCACCTCCGCGCGGCGCTGAAGCCCGACGGCATGATTGCGGTGGTGGATGCCGAGCGGCGGACCGAAAGCCACGGCACGCCGCCCAAGCTGCTCGACTGTGAATTCCGCGCGGTCGGGTACGAGCCGGTGCGACATGTCGATATGCCGCAGGCCGATGGCTATCTGGCGCTGTACCGCATCGCGGGTCCCCGACCCGAGCCGCGAGCCATCAAGGCATGCAAGGCCTGAGCCGAAGGCGTAGTCGCAACTACGCGACGCACTGACGAACCAACCCCATCCTGTTGAAAGGACGGGCGGGACCAGCGACCCCGCCCGTGCCCTTACTTCGCCGGCGCCAGGTCCACGCCCAGGTAGAGGGGCGGGCGGTTGCCGCGCTGGACGAGCAACAGCACCGTCTTCTGGCCCGCACGCCGCGCCACATCGAGTGCCGCCACCGCTTCCGCCGTGGTGGGCGTCGGCCGCTGGCCGATCGACAGGATCACGTCGCGCTGCTGGATGCCCTTGGTTGCGGCGTCGCTCGACGGGTCGATGTTGGTCACGACGACGCCGCGCACCGTCGGCGCAAGGCCGATCTGCTGCGCAAGCGCGGGCGTCAGCGTTTGAAGCGAGACGCCGAGCTGGCTGCGCGGGTTAGGCTGGCCCTGTCCGGGCACCGCCTGGTCATCATCCGCGCCTGCGCCGCCCGCGCTGGCGAGCTGCTCCTCCGTCGGCCGTTCGGCCAACGTGGCGGTGAAGGTCTGCGTCTTGCCACCGCGGATCACCTCGATCGGCACGCGCGCGCCGACCGGCTGATTGGAGACGAGATAGGATAGGCTCTGGTCGGGCGTCACGTCCTTGCCCGCGACC
>Ga0325400_1002140_pt1 | contig 17077 bp, 12 predicted proteins | sample PopdelMetagenome_2_FD_205662 | JGI IMG/M metagenome (GOLD analysis project Ga0325400, IMG submission 205662) | Populus deltoides microbial communities from Bellville, Georgia, United States - Xylem-PdKOR-R1 | ecosystem: Host-associated > Plants > Phyllosphere > Stem > Wood/Secondary xylem... | reverse complement strand
AATGTGCTTGGGCCCACAACCCAGGTGCAGCTTGTCGATCGCCGTGCTCATGCCTCATCCCCGTGCCGCTGGACGAAATCCGCATACATCGCGCGCAGCCCGTCGGCGAGGCTTGTGCTCGGACGCCAGCCCATCGCCTGCAGCCGCGACGAGTCCATCATCTTGCGCGGTGTGCCGTCGGGCTTGAATTCATCGAAGCGCAGCGTCCCCGGATAACCGACCACATCCTTGATTAGGCCGGCCAGCGCCGCGATGGTGACCTCGTCGCCCGAGCCGGCGTTGATCATGTGGCCGTCGCGATACTGCTCCATCAGGAACACGCACGCTTCGCCCAGATCCTCGGAGAAGATGAACTCGCGCAGCGGGCTCCCGGTGCCCCACACGGTCACCTCGTCCAATCCGTCACGCTTGGCCCGATGGAACCGGCGCATCAGGCCGGCGGCGACATGGCTGTTGTCCGGGTGGAAATTGTCGCCGATGCCGTAGACGTTGCTGGGCATCACGGTGAACGCGTCGAAGCCGTACTGCTTGCGATACGCGTCGCACATCTCCAGGCCGGCGATCTTGGCGACAGCATAGGCCGAATTGGTCGGCTCCAGCGGTCCCGTCATCAGCGCGCTTTCCGGAATCGGCTGCACGGCCATCTTGGGATAGATGCAGGACGAGCCGAGGAACAGGAACCGCTCCGTGCCATGGCGGCGCGCCGCGTCGATGACGTTAAGCTGGATCAGCAGGTTCTCGCGGATGAAATCACCCGAAAGCGTGTCGTTAGCGATGATGCCGCCGACCTTGGCGGCAGCGAGAAACACCCATTGCGGCCGCTCCGCCGCAAAGAAGGCGTCCACCGCCGCCGCATCGTCGAGCGGCAGTTCGGATCGAGTGCGGGTCAGCAGCCGATCATATCCCTTGCGGCCGAGCGCGCGCGTGATCGCGCCGCCCACCATGCCACGATGCCCCGCGACGAAGATAGTGGGACCGCTCACGCCCAATTGTCCGCCAGCAGCCTAGACGCACGCATTCCGCAATCCCCCAAGCCGGCCACGGGCGACCCGATAGCCCATCCGGCGTCAACGGCCAACAGGCGCCTCCCCGCAGCCTTGCGCCGCAAGTCACGGAGCCAATCCACCTCTGGCCGGTTGTTGAACGAGAGAAGCGACGGGCGCAAGCCGGTCCACCGAACGGGAGCGATCGGCCTGCCCATGAGCATCACCATCAACGGAACGTCTGTCGCTCCGCCCGATGACCCGCGTGTTTCATTGCTCGATCTCCTGCGCGAGCACATGCATCTGACGGGCACCAAGAAAGGGTGCAACCAGGGCGCCTGTGGGGCCTGCACCGTGCTGGTGGACGGCGAGCGCATCCTGTCCTGCCTGGCGTTGGCGATTCAATTCGAAGGACGCGCGGTCACCACCGTGGAGGGGCTGGCAGAGGCGGGAGAGCTGCACCCGCTGCAGCGGGCATTCGTGACGCATGACGGATTCCAGTGCGGCTATTGCACGCCCGGCCAGATCTGCTCGGCGATCGGCATGGCGAGCGAAGCCGCGCGTGGGTTGCCGAGCCACGTGTCCGCCGATCTGCTGGCGGAGCCCGGCCTGCTCGATCGAGAGGAGATTGCCGAGCGGATGAGCGGCAACCTGTGCCGTTGCGGCGCCTATAACGGCATCGTCGACGCAATCGGCGCCACCTTCTTCGGCACAGGGGATGTCTATCGGCCCGATCGGCCGGAGGTGGCGGCGTGACCCCGTTCCGCTATGCCCGCGCTGCCGACGATGCGGAGGCGCTGCGTCTGGGGGCGGACGCCGCCGCTCGCTATCTCGGCGGTGGTACCAACCTCGTCGATCTCATGCGCGAGACGATCGAGCGGCCCACTGCGCTGGTAGACGTGACGGGTCTGTCCGCGGCGATAGATGAGCGGGGCGACGGCAGTCTGCTGATCGGCGCCGCTGCGCGCAACACGGCGGTCGCGGAGCATTGCGCGGTGCGCGCGCGCTTTCCGGCGTTGGCCCGGGCCATCCTGGCAGGGGCGTCACCTCAGATACGCAACATGGCGACGATCGGCGGCAACCTGCTCCAGCGCACCCGCTGCACCTATTTCTATGACAACGAGGCGTCGCGCTGCAACAAGCGCCAGCCGGGACAGGGCTGCGATGCCATCGACGGCTTCAACCGCATCCACGCTATACTCGGCGCCTCGCCCGCCTGCGTCGCGACGCATCCGTCTGACATGTGCGTCGCACTGGCAGCGTTGGACGCGGTGGTGCACGTGGTGGGCGCGGGCGGAGCACGGGCGGTCCCGCTGGTGGACTTCCATCGCCTTCCGGAAGGGCAGCCCGACCGGGACACGGTGCTGGCACCGGGCGAGTTGATCGTGGCGGTCGAACTGCCCGCGGCAGCGGCAGGCCGCTCCACCTATCGCAAGGTGCGCGACCGGGCGAGCTATGCCTTCGCGCTGGTGTCGGTGGCCGCCGCCCTGGAGACGGAGGCCGGTGTCGTGCGCGAGGTGCGGCTGGCGCTCGGCGGAGTCGCGCACAAGCCCTGGCGTGCGACGCAGGCGGAGGAGGCGCTGCGCGGTCGGCCGGCATCGGCCGCTGCGTTTCGCGCGGCGGCCGATGCCGAACTCGCGGGCGCGGTGCCGCTGCGGGATAACACGTTCAAAGTGGAGCTTGCTCGTCGCACGATCGTGGCGGTGCTGGGCGAATTGGCGGGAGACGCGTCGTGAGCCGGTTAACGAACGCGGTACGCGCCGCCCAGGGCGCGGCTCAGGGCTTGATGAAGAAGGCTGTGGAGTTGGCGCCGGACGCGCTGATCCCCGGCGGCACGCCCGATCCGCTGATCGCGCGCGCGCAGCATGGCCAGATCGGCCGGGCGGTCTCGCGCCTCGATGGCCCTCTCAAGGTGCAAGGCGCCGCTCGTTTTGCGGCGGAGGTGCCGGCGGACGGTCTGCTTTACGCGGCGGTCGCCTTTTCGACCGTGGCCAAGGGCCGCATCGCCAGCATCGACATCGCCGCCGCCGAGCGCGCGCCGGGCGTGGCGCTGGTGATGACCTACCACAACGCGCCCCGCATGCAGCCCATGCCGCGCTTCGGCAGCAGCCAGCGCGCGGCGGGCGGGGACGACCTGCCGATCATGCAGGATGACGGCATAAGGTGGAACGGCCAGACGGTCGCCGTGGTGCTGGCCGATACGCAGGACCAGGCCGATCACGCCAAGTCGCTGCTTGAGATCGAGTATGAGGCGGAGCCTGCCGCGACGTCTATGGAGGCGGCTCGGGCGCAGGGCGTCGAAGTCGGTCTCTTCCAGGGCGAGCCGCTGAAATTGGAGATCGGCGACGCCGACGCGGCGCTGGCCGCAGCGGTGCACAAGGTCGACCACACCTATCGAACGCCGCGCCACAACCACAACGCAATCGAATTGCACGCCGCTACCATCCTGTGGGACGGCGAGATGCTGCGCGTGCATGACGCCACGCAGGCCGTGGCGCATACTGCATGGTCGCTGGCAGAAGTGTTCGGGATCAAGCCCGATCAGGTCCACGTTTCCTCACCCTATGTCGGTGGTGGGTTCGGCTCCAAGACGCTGTGGCAGCACCAGGTGCTTGGTGCTGCGGCGGCGAAGCTCGCCGGCCGGCCCGTGCGGATCGCGCTGTCGCGCGAGGGCGTATACCGCACGGTCGGCGGGCGCAGCCCCACCGAGCAGCGCGTGGCGATCGGCGCGGATGCGAACGGGCACTTCACCGCGATCATCCACAGCGGGATGACGCTCAAGACGCGCCACAGCGCCATGCCCGAGCCATTCATCGTCGCCACGCGCAGCGTTTATGCCGCGGACGCCTTCAAGCTGGACGTGCAGACAGCCTACATGGACATGCTGGCCAACACGTTCATGCGCGCGCCCGGCGAGGCGGTTGGCACCTTTGCACTCGAATGCGCCATCGACGAACTGGCGCACGAAATGGGGCTGGACCCGATCGAGTTGCGTCGCCGTAACGAGCCGGCGGAGGATCCGACCGAAGGCACGCCCTGGTCGTCGCGCAACCTGATCCAAGCCTACCGCATGGGCGCAGAACGGTTCGGTTGGGAGCGGCGGACGGCGCCGGCTACCCGCAGGGAAGGAGAGTGGCTGGTTGGCCTGGGCTGCGCCACGGGCACCTACCCGTACCAGCGCCAGGCAGGCGGTGCCGCGCGCATCACGCTGTCGGCCGCAGGCGAGGCGCGGATCGATATTGCCGCGCATGAGATGGGCATGGGCACGGCGACCACGCATGCGATGGTCGGCGCAGACCGGCTCGGCCTGCCGCTGGACAAGGTAAGCGTCGCCTATGGCGACTCGACTCTGCCCGGCCTCGTGCTGGCCGGCGGATCGCAGCAGACCGCCTCGATCGGCGCGGCAGTGATGGCCGCGCATGAGGCACTGGTGGCGGACCTCCTTAAGCTCGCCGGCAACGATTCGCCGCTCGCTGGCCTCAAGCCGGACGAGGTCATGGGTGTGGATGGGGGGCTGGCCAGCGTGGCCGCGCCCGACCGACGCGAGAGCTACGCCTCCATCCTCGCGCGGGCCGGCCGCGACGAGGTGGTGGCGGAAGCGGAAGCGCCGGGGCCGCTGGAAACGCAGCATTGGTCCATGCACTCGTTTGCGGCGATGTTCTGCGAGGCGCGCGTGAATGCGGTAACTGGCGAGGTGCGCGTGGCCCGCTTCCTTGGTGCATTCGACTGCGGCCGCATCCTCAACCCCAAGACGGCTGCCAGCCAGTTCCGGGGTGGCATCATCATGGGGCTGGGATTGGCGCTGATGGAGGAAACGCAGTTCGACACGCGGTCGGGCCGGATCATGAACCCCAGCCTCGCCGAATACCACGTCCCCGTTCACCTCGACGTGCCCGCGATCGACGTGATCTGGACGGACATCCCCGATCCGCACGCGCCCATGGGCGCGCGCGGCATCGGCGAGATCGGCATCACCGGCACGGGCGCCGCGGTGGCGAACGCGATCTTCAACGCATGCGGCAAGCGCGTCCGCGACCTGCCGATCACGCTCGATAAGCTGCTCTAGCCGGGCAGTGGGAGGGCGTCCGCGCCAGACAGTGCGCAGCCGCGGCGTTGCGGGACGCGGGCGGCAGGAAGCATTGCGGGCTGAACGTCTGGCCGGCGCGCTACAGCGTCGCCACCTCGTGCAGGTCATCCCATGGCCCATGGCAAGGCCGGCGAGGAAGGCGCTGCCTTTAGCCATGGCGCGAGCAGGTCTGCGGTCTGGAAGGCCGCCGCTCCTGCGCCGCTTGTGCAAGATGCGCGAGCCGGGTGCCGAAGGTGGTGGCGGTGAGATTTACGCGCGCGTCGGGAACCCAATGCGGTGCACCCAGGCCGACGAAGGCGGGCATCATGTACACGCCGCCGTGGTCGGGCAGCCCAGCGGCCAGAGCTTTCATACCTTGTGCTTGGACGATCGCTCCCACCTAATCGCGCAGCCAGCGCACAATGTTGCCGGCGACAAAGATCGACCCTCTAGTGCGTAGGTTGCCCGGCCGCCCAGCGAGTAAGCGGGAGTGGTAAGCAGGCCGTAGTTGGAGACGACAGTGTCGGTCTCCCCCCATTGACCGGGGCGAAGTAGCCAGTGCCAAAGGTCGACTTGACGTCGCCGGGCCGGAAGCAGGCCTGGCCGACCGTTGCCGCCTGCTGGTCACTCCCCAGCTCCAGTTCCGTCGAGCCCGAAGCTGATCCTGCGGGGAGAGGTGGTGTCTGGTGCATGCTAAGAGGATCGGCGCCATCGACCCCTTTTATTCCGGCTCGACGTCGCCCATCGCACGATCTCAGCGCAGCTTGAGCGCCCGCGCAACCTCCGCCCAGGATACAAGCTTGAAGTTCTGCATCGCAGGCTTGTTGTCGCCATCCTGCACCACCAGCAGGCCGCGCGGGAAGGCGGGCCCGAAGCCACCGCGTGCGATCTCGATCCCGTCCGTGCCCGACGTGGCGCCGACGCGGCCGGCGACGATGCGGAAGCGGCCGGCGGGCGCGAGGTCGGGCAGCCGCCATAGCGCATAGGCATTGTCGCCCTGGCTGGACGCCATCAGCCAGCCGCCGCGGCGGCCGTGCGGCATCAGCGCCAACCCTTCAACATCCGCTACCAGGAAGCGACCGTCGACGCGCGGGCCCGGTATGGGGGTCGTCGGCGCAGCGGGATCGGCGGCGAAACGCCAGATACCGACATCCTCCTCCGCCACGTAGAGCTGGCCGGTGCGGTCGTCGGCGACGCATCCCTCGGACTGGGTCGCAAGCTTGAGCGTGCGCACTGGCACGGCCGACGGGGTGCCCTCGGCCCGGAGGCGGAACTGGTCGATCCGGCCGTCCTTCTTGACCACGAAGGCAAACAGCGCCCGGTCCGCCGGGCGGCGCCACAGGCACATGCCATAGGCCTCCCCCGCGCCCGCAGCGAGGCGGGCGAGCGGCAGCAGGCGGCGGGTGGCGGGGTCGAGCCGGAACAGCGCGATGCGCGCCTGCATCTCGTCTGCCCGGTCGCTCGCCGCGACAAGGATGCCTGGGCCGTCCGCCAGCGCGACATGGTCGCGCAGGTCGACATTGTTGAGCCGCGGCGCGGGCGCGAAGTCGAGCGGCCGCCCGGCCAGATCGTAAAGGTGGAGGCCTGCCTGCTTGTCCGTAGCGACCACCAGGCTGTCCGCCGGCCGGCGCGCATTGCGCCAGATCGCCGGATCGTCGGCCGCGTCCCTGGCGGTGTCCACCGGCGCCGTTTCGGCGCGGGCGGTCACCGTCGCCGTCGCTGCGGGCGGCGGCGGGGACGTCGTCGTAGCGCAGCCCGCCAGCAGCAGCGCGGCGACCGTGGCGGTTCGCCGCATCAGAAGTTGAACCGCACGCCGCCCGTGTAGCGACGCCCAAAGGTCTCGCGTTCCAGCGTGCGCGCGCTGGTGCCGGCGAAGCGGCGGCCCGGCCCGTTCAGCAGGTTGGAAAAGTCGGCATAGACCTCCAGATTACGCGTTACCGCATAGCGAAGAGAGGCGTCGAGCTCGTCGTCGCGTGCCCAGTAGGCATCGCCGCCGTTCACGCCGCGCTCCACGCCGTTGATCGTCTGGAAATCGTCCAGCGAGTCGATCCACTTGGTGCGGTTCTGGTAGGATATGCGCGCGGAGAAGCCGTATTTTTCGTAGAACAGGCTGGCGTTCATCACCCAGCGCGACGTGCCGGGAAACATCACGCGGCGGCCATCGGGCGTGGTCGCGCGGCTCTTGTTGTAGGTCGCGTTCAGCAGCACGCCGAAGCCGCCCAGCCAGTCGGGCAGGCCGAGCACGTCCTGATAGCCCTCGATCTGCTGCTGCAGCGCCACTTCCGCGCCGTAGATGTAGCCGTCGCCGCCATTGGCGATGCCGGAGAAGGTGTATTGCGAGCGATCAACGCCGCCGAAATTGAGCGAGCTGGACCCGAACACGCGGCTGGTGTCGAACAAGGTGTCCTTCACGTCCTTGTAGAAGGCGCCGACCGAGAAATAGCCCTGCGGCTGCAGGTACCATTCGAAATAAAGGTCCACGCCACGCGCGCGCTCCGGTTCCGCATCCGGATTGCCGCCGGACACGGTCTGGTTGGCGTCGCTGACCGACACGTTGGGGCGCAGCTGGTCATAGTCGGGCCGGGCCGCGCCCGTATTGAACGACAGGCGCAGCTTCTTGGTGCGGTCCAGGTCCCAGTTGAAGTGCAGGCTGGGATAAGCCAGCGTCTGCGTGCGCTTAACCTCTACGGGCGACAGCGTGCCGTTGATGGAAGCAAAGGCGGCGCTGTCGTTCCTGATCCGCTCCACGCGCACGCCGCCGACGATCGAGCCCCAGTCCTGCTTGGTTTCGAACATGGCGTAGCCCGCGAAGATCTCCTCGCGCACGTCGTAGAAGTTCGTCTGCACGGGTGCGAACTGGGCGCCTGCGGCTGCCGCCTGCTCGACAATGTCGATCGCCCGGCCCTTGCTGTGATATTGGAACTGGTAGCCGAGCGGGATCGCACCCTTGAACGGCGGGTTGTTGGGCAGCGCCACCGCCGAATAGTTGAGCGGCAGGTTGTACGGATTGGCCGATGCGGACACCGCCATGTCCAGCAGCCGCTCATTCGATTCCTTGCGACGGTTGTCATACTGGAAGCCGGCCGAAAATTTGGTCTGGCCGAAGATGTCGGCATCGTAGCTGGCGTCGAGCTTGCCCGTATAAGCCTTGGTGACGTCCTTGGCGACGAGACCGCGCACGCGGCTGAGCGCATAGCCCGGCACGTTCTCCACCGCCGCGATCGGCGCGCCCCGCGAAAAGGTGCCGTCCGCATTGCGGATGGTGTTGAACAGGCTGACCGCGGGATGCTGGCGATCGGTCAGGTCGTAGTCGACTGTGACGCGGTTCGTGCCCTGCGTTGTGCCCGAGCCGAAGCCGGGGCTGTCATAGTTGAGCTGCGCCGGCGCGGACCGGTCGTCCACCGAACGCGTATAGTTGCCGCGCCAGCGCAGCTTCAGCCGGCCGAAATCGTGGTCGCCGCCCACCGTGTTGATGAAGATCGACTGGACGTATTCGCGCGACAGCACGTTGGCGTTGAGGTCTACGCCATAGACGGTGCCGCGATAGGGCGTGTTGCTTGCGCACACGTCGGCATAGCCGGTAGTGCCGCTTCGCGGCGTGGCGGTCACGGCCGGGCAGGCTTGGCCATCGGCAGCGATGGCGGCCGGCGTGGTGCCGCTCGCCAGGCGCGACTGCTGGTCGTCTAGGTCGAAGATGTAGTTGCTGCGCAGCTCGTCGTCCGAGAAGGCGGAGTAGATGGACGAGACGAACAGCCGGTTCTGCGGGTTCGGCTTCCACTCCAGCTTGCCGGACGCCGAATAGTTCTTGCGGGTGAGGCGGTAGAGCTTGTTCTCCGTTTCGCGCGCCCAAACGCGGTCGGCGAAGCCGGGGCGCCGGTCCTCGGCCACCGCTTCCCAATCGTTCTCGTAATTGTCGGTCACCATGTCGCGCTGGTAGTAGCTGCCCGACACCACCGCGCCGATCTCGCCGATGCCGGTCGTCCAGCGGTCGGAGAGCACGAGCTGGCCTTCATATTCCTGGCGCTTGCCGAGTTCGACGAAGCCGCCGCCCGCCTTGCCGGCGACGTGGAAGCCCTTGTAGTCGAAGGCCGAGCGCGTCACGATGTCGACGTTGCCGGCGATGGTCTCGCCCGTCATGTTGGGGGTGACGGCCTTGCGCACCACGATCTGCGAGGCGATCGCGGATGGAATGCTGTCGAACCGCGCGTCGCGGCCCTCCGGGCTGATGACGTTGATGCCGTCGAACGAAAGCGTGGTCCAATTGATCGGTGCGCCGCGCAGGTTGATGTAGCGTGCCTGTCCCTGGTCGCGCTGCACGCCGACGCCCGGCAGGCGGCTCACCGCCTGCGCCACGTTCTGGTCGGGCAGGCGGCCGACCGCGTCCGACGCGATCACGCTGACGAGCGCCGGTGACTCCTTCTGCACGCGCAGCGCCGCGGCGGTCGATTCGGCGATCGGGCGGGTGCCGGTGACGGTGATCTCGTCGCCGGGAGTTGGCGTGTCGGGTTGGATCGTCGTGGACGCGGTGCTGGCGACGACGCTCGGCGTCTTCTCCTCCGGCACCGGCTGCTCGGGCGTGGAGCCGGGCGGCAACGCCGAACCCGTCGCCTGCGCCGCCGCGGGCGCTTGGAGCGCCGCCCAGGCGACGGAGGCCGCTAGCAGCGCACGTGCGGAAAGCAGGGCCGCCGCACGGGCGGTCCAATGTTGAGCGGTCATGTGCTATCCCCCAGGTGCCGAGGCCTGCCGCCTCCGACCGCATCGGGCTATTCACCCGCCATGACGACGTCGTGACGCCGCTGTTACTGTTCGGTGACGTGGCGCCGATCCCTTGCCTATCCTTGGCAAGCGTCGGCAGTTCGCTCCGGAACGTGTTTGACAGGCATCATGCGGGCTGCGAGATGTGGCCGATGCGATGGGGGCAACCAGCTCTGCTTGCGCCGTTGCTCCTGGCCGCCCGTCCCATGGAAGACGAGGCGCACCGGCTGGATCGCATTCAGACGCAGCAGCTGAACCGCAGGGCGGAGGCGCGGCTGCGGGACACCGCCCGTTCCGCCGGGCCTGTGCTGCCGGATCGGGTCGAGAGAGGCGGCCCCGGACAGACATCGGCCGAGGTGGCGCTGCAGCGGAAGGCCGACGCGGCCATCGCGGCCTGGCGTCGCGACAACCAGGCCTGTCCACCCAGCCGAAGAAAGTGCTGACCTCTAGCGGGGCACCAGCCCCACCTGTTCGATCGCCGCGATGCGGCGGTGCCCGTTCACGCGTTCCAGCTGGACGACCACGTCGATCATCGAGCGCGCATAGGCGATCGTGTCCGCGCGGCCGAGCCCTAGGCCCGCCTGCATGACCATCAGCGCGAGCTGTTCAAGCGCGCCCGCGGGCGAGTTGGCGTGGATGGTGGAAAAGGAGCCGGGATGGCCGGTGTTGATCGCGCGCAGGAAGCTGACCGCCTCCCGCCCGCGCAGCTCCCCCAGCACGATTCGATCGGGGCGGAGGCGGAGCGCCGCCTGCAACAGGTCCTCCGTCGCGACGCGCGCCTCGCCTGTGTCGCCCTTGACCGCCACCAGGCCGAGTCCGCTCGGCGAACGCAGCCTGATCTCGGGCGTGTCCTCCACCAGCACGATCCGCTCATGCGGCGGCACCTCCGCCAGGAGCGCGTTCAGAAAGGTGGTCTTGCCCGACGAGGTGCCACCGCTGACCAGGATTGTGCGGCGGGTGCGCACGGCGTGACCCAGGAAGCCGAGCGGATCGGTAGAGGGCGAAGGTGCGGCGACGGGCCTGGGCGCGGCAAGCGCGTCATGCGCGTAATCGGCCAGGGAAAGGTCGACAAGGCGATGCCGGCGAATGGCCATTGCCCAGTGCCCACGCGTCGCGGACGGCGCCACGAACTGCACGCGCGCGCCGTCGGGCAGCGTCGCACCAAGCAGCGGCTGCTCGCGGTTGATGCCCTGATGACTGGCGCGCGCGATCTGCTCGGCTAAACGCTGGACGTGACGGTCGTCGACTTGCGGCAGGTCGAAGCGCTGCATGCCCTCGGCGCCGCCCTCGACCCAGATCTCGCCCGGGCGGTTGACCAGGATTTCGGTCACGTCCTCGCGGTCGAGCCATGGCCTGAGAGGGGCGAGATAGGCGCCGAGAAAGACGTCCTCGCCTAGACTATGGACGTCCGCGCTCATCGGCCGGCGGCCACCGCGGGGACGGTGGAGAAATCGAGGTCGCGTGCGGTGAAGATGCGAATGGGTTGGCCCTGTCGCACGCGGATGGTGGGTGGGATGGCGGTGTCGCGCGCCGCGGCGACGCCCGCCGCGCTCTGCCCGCCGCCTTGCAGCACCACCGCCGTGCCGCCCGAGCCGAGCGCACCGAGCCCGCCCACCACCGACAGGAGCACGGCCGAGCCGAAACGCTTCATGAAGTGGCCATCGACCTTGCCCGCCAGCCCTGAATTGCCGCCGAACTCGACCGCGGGCGAGGCCAGCGCCACCGACGCGCCATCGGGGCGGATCAGCCGCGACCAGATGACGTAGGCACGCGTCTGACCCGCGGCGAGGCCCGATTTGTACTGGCCGATCAGTCGCGACGAACGCGGAATGAGCACCGCCGACCCGTCGAACGAACGCACGTCCTGGCTGACGAGCGCGCGGACATAGCCTGGCAAGTCGGTATCGATCGCCGTTTCCAGCACGGCGGGAATAAGCGTGCCCTGCGTAACCGTGCGCGCGGGATTGACCATGGCCTGGGCGGTCGCGACCTGCACTTCGCCTTCGCCGATGCGGCTGGCGAACTGCTCGTTGTCGCCCGACATGGTGGGCGGACGGCTGCGGACGGCCGGCGTAGTGGCAGGACTGTCTGGTGCGGCCGGGGTGATGGCGGGCGCGGGCGCGCTGCTGGCGTCATATACCATCACCGGCGCTGTCGCTGGCCGGTCGGCCTCGGGCAGCGCGCCCGGCGCATTCGCGACCGAGGGTACGGCGGGCAGTATCAGGCCGGGCGCGGGCCCCGGAGGTTGCAAGACGGGCGGCGGAGCGGGCGTGGGCGTCGCCGCGGGCACCGCCGCCTTCGGCGCGGGCGCGGGTGGGGCCCGGTGCCCGCTCATCGACCAGAAGGTCAAGCCGCCCAGCATCAGCGCCATCGCTCCGCCCGCCGCCAAGCCCGCCGTGTCGCGGCGCGGCGTGCGGCCGGCCACGACGGGAAAGCGATTGCGGCTCGCGTCAACAAGAGCGCGCTCGTCTAACGAAAGGCGTGGGTCGGCCTGCTCCAGCGGCCGGAGCATCAATCGATTGGGGGTGTCGGTCGGGCGAGTCACCGCTGCGGGCTCCCGATCTCGGCCATCGCCATGGAGGAGCGGGTGGGCGACCGCCGTTGTTCCGCCTTGGGGGTCGGAACGGACGCGGCCGCGCTCTCCGGCGTCAGCGTCGCCACCTGCTTGCCCGAGCGTAGCACGATCTGCGCGGGCACGCCGTCCACCACGATCGTCTCGCCCTTCACGGTGAAGTTGACCGGGCCCTCCTGGCCGGAGGGGCCGCGGGTAAGAATGGCGGGCATGGTCGCCTCGCGCGGCCAGGACAGGAACACGGCACTGCCGTCATCGTAGGTGCGGGCCGGCAGCAGCTTCCGATCACCCGCGGCAGTCCACGCGAAGTTGAGTTCGGCGGGGCTTGAGCGGGGCGCCGCGTCCACCGGCGCGGCGGCCGCGAGCGCCACGGGCGCGGGTGGTGGAGCGGGCGGCGCAGCCGCCGCCGCCATGTCTGTTTTCCTGGGTTGGCCCGGATAGGTAAAGCGCAGCATGTAGACGGGCACCGCTACCCCGCTCACCAGGTCGAACAGATAGGTTCGCTGGTCCGTCACCACCGTCATGTTGGTGCGCGCGCGGGGGCCGGCAGGTTTCACGAACAGGAGGTTGGCGCGCTTGTTGGGCGTTACCTGCCAGGTGGCGCTGTTGCCGACCGCAACATTCTCGATCCGCTCGTCATCGGCAAAGGCGATGGTGGATTCGATGCCCGCCCTGCCGTTCACCGTCACGACGCTCGCCGGCTCATACGTGTGGGTGGCGATGCGCGGGTCGGCCTGCGCGGCGGCGGGCGCCAGCAGGAGGCCGATCAGGAGGAGACGGCTGGTCACGCGATGTGCTCCTTTGACATACGGTCAGGCCGCGAGCGGTAGCGGCTGCCCAGCCCGGCAATCCGCGCGTCGGCGCGGGGCGCCTGGTATGTGGTGCCGTCCAGGTGCACGATCTGGGCACCGGCCGATGGCAGCGCCGGCACGCGGCGCAACGCGGGGCTGTCGATCGTGGGCGCAGGCAACGCCATGAGCATGCCGCGGACGCGATCGTCGGTAATCGCGGGTGCGGCCTGGGAGACAATCGCCATCCGCTCCGCGGACTGGGCTGTGGGAACCCCAGCAGCGGGCGGGCTCGTTGATGAACCAGCCCGTTCCCGCGCACCCGGCAGGCGCCAGCCGGCGACGAGCGTGGCGGCGGTCTTCACCGCCATCACCATCAGCGCGAGATAGACAGCGGCACCCAGGAACAGCACCGCCACCGCGCGCGTGTCCGGCTGCGCGCCGTCCAGCCCGATCGCACGCACCACGGGGTCGAGCGCCAGCACCGCGCCGCCGCCGATCAGCACCGCGAGCAGCGGCACCAGCGCGAACAGCACCACCGCCTTCACCCAGCCCTCGAACAGCCCGCGCGTGCCCGGGAACAGCGCCAGCACGATAAAGATCGGCCCCAGGGCCAGCATCGCGGCGAGCGCGATCTTGGCGGTGACCAAAACGCCCACCGTGCCGAGCAGCAGCATCAGCGCGGACAGCCACAGGACGCTGGATACGGTATGGCCGCCCACCATGGGCGTCGCTGGCGTGATGCCGGTCGGGGTGGCGGGCGCAGGCTGGCTCGCCGCGGTCGCCGCCTCCTGCACCGCGCTGAACAGCGCATCCAGCCGGTCGGCGAAGACGGTGGTGGCGGAGCCGCGGACGCCGGTGACGATGCCCGCCACTTGGTCAGGCGCGCCCGTCGCGAGCGTCCAGACGACGTTCTGGTAGGCGACCCACGACGTGGCGAAGGTCAGCACCAGCCCCAGTGTCAGCATGCGCGGGGTTAGCGCGGACAGGCCGATGCGCGTGCGCCCCGTCAGCAGCCCCATGGCGTAGAAGGCGACGTAGAGCGTCAGCAGCAGCGTCAGCGCGGGTAGCAGCCGCCCGTCCTCGCCGAAGATGCGGGCGAACGCGAAGGAGGTCGCCTCGCCCGTCATGCAATCAACGCCGCGCAGCGCCGCGGCGATGCTGGCGCTGCCAAAGGCGGAGCAGCCGCTCATTCGGCCGCCTCCGCCCAGCTCGCATCCTCGCCCGCAACCGGCCAGGGCTGGCCGGTCAGCAGCGGATACCAGCGGCGCGGATCGTCGCCGACCTCCGCGCGCAGCATATCGAGCCGCCGTACGCTCGCCTCGCGGCCCGACAGCACGGTCAGGAGGTCGGGCATGCCGGCAAGGTCTAGCCGCGCCACCACCGAATGGTTGGCGTGGCGCACGAGGAAGCAGCGGCTGTGCGCGGGCAACTGGCGGATCAGCTCCAGCTCGTGCTCGCTCAAGCCGAAGCCCTCGCAATAATCCTCGGCCCGCGCCTTGGGGTTGGGGGTGAAGATCATGGTCGCGGTCTGCTCGACCAGGGCGGCCGAGATGCGGCTGTCGAGCGCATCGCGCGCGGACTGCGTGGCGAAGCCGACGATGGCATTGCGCTTGCGCAGGGTCTTCAACCAGTCGCGGATGCGTTGCGCGAAGATAGGATCGTCCAGCGCCTTCCAACCCTCGTCGATCAGGATCATCGCCGGCTCGCCGTCCAACGCCAAGTCGATGCGGTGGAACAGGTACATCATCGCCGGCGTACGCAGCACCGGGCTGTCGAGCAAAGCGGTCATGTCGAAGCCGACGGTCGCCACGTCGAGGTCGAGCCCGTCCGCCGCATTGTCGAACAGCCAGGCATGTTCGCCGCGCCCGATCCACGGCTCCAGCCGATGCGAGAGGTCGCCGGGCTGCGGCCGTCGGGTGCCGCCCAGCAGCTCGCGGAAGTAGCGCAGCCGGCGAAAGGCAGGATCCGCGTCGAAGCAGGCATCCACCGCGGCAGCGATCGTGGCCTGCTCCTCCGCGCCTTCCACCTGCAACATGGCGGCCAACCAGTCGCGCAGAAACGCGCGATTGACGGCGGTATCGGGCAGCTGCAGTGGGTTCAGGCCCGACGCCTCGCCCGGCAGCAGCCGACCATAGCGACCGCCGCACGCGCGCAGGAAGATTTCCGCGCCGCGATCCTTGTCGAACAGCACCGTCCGCGGTGCGAAGCGCTGCGCCTGCGCGGCCAGGAAGTTCAGCACCACCGTCTTTCCCGAGCCCGACGGCCCGATGACAGTGAAGTGACCGAGGTCCTGCTCGTGGAAGTTGAAGAAGTAGGGTGTGGCGGCGGTGGTCTCCAGCACCGTCACCGCCTCGCCCCAATGGTTGCCGTCGGCGCGACCGATCGCCAGCCCGTGCAGGGACAGGAAGCCCGCGGCGTTGGCGGTGGAGACGAGCGCGCGGCGGACGAGGTAGTCCTCGTTGCCGGGGAACTGGCCCCAGAAGCAGGGCTCGAGGTTCACGTCCTCGCGCACTGCCACCGCGCCAAGGTCTGCCAGCGCGGCGGCCGCGCGCGCCACCGCATCGTCCAGCGCGGGCAGGGTGTCGGCCCGCACCATCAGCGACAGGTGGTGGTCGCCGAAACCGGTCTGGCCGGCGCCAAGCGCATCCTTGGCGGCGAGCATCTCGCGCCGCTCGGCCCCCGCCTCCTCGTCGGCCGAGCGCAGGCGGCGGAGAGCGAGGTCGATCCGCTCGCGCGCGACCTGGCGGTCGGCGGGCGCGAAGCTTTCGGTCAGCACCAGTTCATGCGGCAGGCGCAGCACATTGTCGATCAGGCCCGCGCGCGTCGCATCGGGATAGTCCTTGACCGAGACGATGCCGGCGAAGCCCTGCGTCGCGGGCCCGCGCACCTCAATCGCGTCCAGGCCGAAGCTAACGCGGGCATAGGGGATATGATGGCCAAGGTCGGTATCCGTATCCGGCAGCAGCACCGGCCGCATCTCGCCATTGTAGATCGCGGACAGCATCTCCAGCGGCTCCGAACAGCGCCCGCCCTTGCCCTCGTAGGTGCCGAGCAGGCGCGCGCCATAGGGCTCGAGCGCGGCGACGAGCGCGGTGGTGGCGGCATCCAGCGCACGCTGCTCGGCCGGGTCGACGCCCTGTCCCTGCCCGCGCAGCTTGCGGCGCAGCCGATCGACGAGGCCCGTCTTGCCGCGTGCCGGGCGGCGAACGACCGCCAGCACCTGCTCGTTGACGAACAGGCGCCGCTCGTCCAGCCGCGCCTGCCAGCGATCGTTGAGGAAGGCGGCGAAGGGATCGGCGAAGGCGTCGTCCAGGCTCACGGCCACCCGCCGCCGCACCACATGGTGATAGACCACGAAACGCGCGTCGAGCACGCTGCGCAGCACCGTCTCGCGCACGCCGAGATGGTGATCGAGCGCGTCGGCATCCTCGGTCTCGAACGGCAGGCCGGGCACCTGCACCATCTGGAGGAGCGCGCCGTCGCGCAAGGCCAGCGTGTGGTCGTCCAAGTGGCGGGCATAAGGCAGGCGATCGCCCGCCTTGGCCTCCTTGGCACCCCACGCTGCCGGTCCGATCCACTTGGCCACCGGCTTGCTCCTCACGGTGCGTAGCTGTTGCAGCCCCAGCGCTTCCAGTTGCGCGTGCGGGGGCAGCGGCTGACCTTGGTCAGCCACAGGTCGAAAATGCGCGGCTCGCGCAGGCAGGCGAGGTAGCCCGCGCCATGCACCAGCACCGCCACTGCGAGCGCCAGGAAGCTGCGCGTGATCAGGAACGCTTCCGTCGTGACGGCGGCGTTGAGCACGAAGAAGCTGTAGGTCACGCCCGCGAACATCTGCGGCCGGGTCAGCGCGCGGAAGACGGGGGCGCGGGTCATCAATGCGCCACGGCCGCGGTGGACTGGATGCCGCTGA
>Ga0325400_1002139_pt1 | contig 17079 bp, 19 predicted proteins | sample PopdelMetagenome_2_FD_205662 | JGI IMG/M metagenome (GOLD analysis project Ga0325400, IMG submission 205662) | Populus deltoides microbial communities from Bellville, Georgia, United States - Xylem-PdKOR-R1 | ecosystem: Host-associated > Plants > Phyllosphere > Stem > Wood/Secondary xylem... | reverse complement strand
TAGCTAGGATGAATACAGAATCCTTGTAAAAAAAGAATTTTGAAATTTTTTATGAATCTTTGCCACACTTGGAAACTATATGGCATCCCATTAAAGATCCTTGTAGAACTAGGAGATTTCCAAAATAAGCTGCCACATCCTTGTAAGAAAAGAATCCTAGCAAAATAGAAAGTGCACAAGTCAAAAGGAAATAAATAACAAAATTCATACAACCTCTATTGACCAGTATTTCCATGCCTTCCCGATTTTGATTGACTTGAAATTTTAACCTAAGCTAGGAAAACATGCTAGGAGACTACACATATAATTTCATCCTGATCAATCGGTCGGATTGAGAATTATAATTGTTGTCGTGAACCTGGACAGTTGTACATTTTATGTTAGAATTCGAATCTGATTTTTTTTTATTGCTCGGATCATATCATTCCCTCTCTCTTCAAGATGTTCATCCTGGAATCATTAGCAGGGATAAGGGACAAAGTTTTAGCCTTTAGAGTTCTTTTCTTACGAACAATCGTTGCCAACAACTTTGGATGAAGGTAGCAGCCCTTCTCTTTCGTCTATCATCATTGCAGCATTTTTGCTCCTCTTTTTTTGAAGCTTGATGGGCATCGACTAATGTCGTTAATACATCAAGTTCCTGGTGCATCTCCTCTAGAATATGGGATAGACTCTTGGTTTCTTTTTAAGAACACTAATCTCTTTATTTCTCTCCTTTTGATACTACATATCCTTATGAATCCTCCCTTTCTTTTTCCATAATACCTCGTCAGAATACATGGACTTTCAATTGACGAACGTTACAAACCCTTTTAGGCCCAAAAAAGAACCCTTAACCAAACGACTTTCAAATGGTCTGAAATTTGATATTTAGATCGAATTAACACCAAAACACCAGAATATCAATTTTGATTTAATTCTGAATTGATTTGATACATATACACGAAACTGGTGCGAACAAGAATTTAGAACCTAAACCAAACGATGTCCAAATGAGTTGAAAATTGATATATTGTGTGATTTCACCCGATTAACAAGAATGTAAATTTTAACACAATTACAATATGGTTTGATAAGTGGACGCAAAACAGAGGCGAAACAAATGCCTTTGTCCTAAATAACGTTTTCTAAATTTTGTTTTTACTCTAAAAGAAATTCTGGACAGAAAGAATAATTGACATCCTTTTTTTTAATCCCAAAAGACTCGATTCAACATAACCAATCAAGAATAACGTAAGAAGAAGACAAACTAACCGAAATTGATTTCAAACAAGATCAGACTCGAAACATAAACAACACAGAAAAATTGACGCGGAAGGTACAAACAAAAATATAAGATATAACCTGATTAATGAAGCCAAGCTCTGATACCAAATGATATGAACCTTCTAATCACGTGGTCACGCAACCCACAATCAAGATTGTGATCTGATCCTGAAAAGCTGAAAAATGTCTTATAGGAGTGTGACATAGTGAAAACCTACCCAATGACACCGACACTATTGGAATGAAGTAGAATGACTCCATGAAGCCAGTTAATTTTTGATAAGTCAAATTCAGTTCGTTCAAGAACTAAAGAATGCAAGAATGACTCTCATATGTTAAAACTGAAAAATTTAGAAGTAATATTCATCAATAGCTACAAAAATTTAGGTTACATGTGTTTAAATAGTTCTTAAAAATTATCCCTAATAGATCTACCCTTGTGGGATGAACTGACCACATAAAAATATGACCCATAAACCCTAAACTAAAAGGCCTATAACCTTATCTAAACAAGCCTTGGATTCTAACTTAAAACAAAGTTTTAAATCAGCTCAAACATGAAAGAAAATAATAAAATAACTAATTTGTCATTAAATACCACTAGCCCTTCTTTCCTTGTATAGTTAGGATGAATAAAGAATCCTTATAAGAATAGGATTCTGGAACATTAATGAATCATTGCCACTCTTGAAAATTATGTTTCAGCTCATTAAAGATTCTTGTGGAACTAGGAAATTCTTAAAACAAACTGCCATATTCTTTTAGAAAAAGGATCCTTGCCAAATAGGAAGTCCACATGTAAAAAAGAAGTGAATAACAAAATTCATATAGCTTGTTCTGAACCATATCACAAGTCATTTCCTAACTTTGATTCACTCAACAATTTACCCCAACATAGACAAATACCTTTGGAATCATCTGGAAAAGTTTCAGCTCAATACCATAGTTGGATTTGGAGTTAAGCTCAATAATGTAAAACTAGATGATAGAAAAGTTTACGCCCAAATCCGAATCTGACGTTGCTTGGGTTGTATCACAAATCTAAATCGTATCATTCCCTCCCTCTTCAAAAAGATTCGCCCTTAAATCTTGAATAGGATTAGTAGCGACTTCATTAGCCTCTTATTAAAGCCTTAAAAATTCCCTTATTACTAACACCTTTCTTTAACAACACTATATGAAAGTAGTGACAAACAAGAATTTCAAATAAGCATGTCGTACTAACCACTTGCGTATATACTTTTGAATGATAACAATAACGACTTTCCTTCGTCTTTTTTTTTTTGGTGTTGTACCTTCTTTTCTCATGAAGTTTGAAGTTCATCGAATAATCTTCTACACTTCATCAACTTCTTGTTCTAAAACCCCCAAACTTGCTTAGTTTTTCGCATCCTTGAGCTAGAATCCTCCTTCATTCCCTCTCTCTTGCTGAATACATGACACAAATAGGAAAAATAGAAGAAGATGGAGACATAACAAGATAGAGTTTAGGATAGGAAGAACACTGATTTAGACTCAAAATTACAAATCTGACTTTTGTTTGGACAAGAACTAATCGAAAACAAACAAGCGCGAAAGTGATGAAAATGACTCAAACAACAACTAAATATCCCAAATATGATGATAATATACTAGAAGGAACAAAATCAATAGAAACAAAACAAGTTTTGAAAGATAACGCAAAACAGACCCGTTACGGCAAGACAAAACCTGATTCTAGAACCTAAAGAAAACGCTATCCAAATGACCTCAAATTTAATATATAGTATTTGGATACTAAGAAAAAAATAAATCTCCGTTTATAGGTTATTATATTAGGTCTAGGTACCCAAACCCCATGATCAGTTTGCGGCAGAATGAACATCCAATTAAAATCTTACAAAAACAACATTGAAAGAAGTCCAAAATTAATATATGGTGCGATCGCACCCCCAATACACCGAATATGAAGTTTCAATTGATTCTAAGGTGGTTTTCTTATGATTCACTAAGAGTAGTATTTTTGCGGCAGAATTGAACCTTAAATTAAAACCTCAAGAAAACGATATCAAAATAAGCCTAAATTTTATATAAGTTGCGATCTCACCTCCAATAAGCAGAATATGAAGTTGCAATGTTTTCGGAGGTGATATACTTATAGTTCACTAAGAGTTGTGTTTATGCAGCAAAATTGAACCTCTAATTAAAAGCTCCAGCAAACAATATCAGAATAAGCCTTAATTTATTATATGATGTGATCTCACCCCCAATTGACAAAATATAAAGTTCCAATTGATTCTGGGGTGGTTTGCTTATGGTTCACTAAAAGTTGTGTTTCTGCGACAAAATTGAATCACTCTTCAAATTTCATTTAATCTCTCTCTTTTTGTTTTTTTACATATACTACTAGCATGATTAGAGATAGTAATAAGATGAAATATAACCCTTTTTTCTTAGATGAAGCAGACACAAAGAACAAGAAGATGAACGACATAAACACCGAAAAAACTTAAAGGAAACATTTATGAATCATTGCTACTCTTGGAAAACTATATTGCAGCTCACCAAATATCCTTGTAGAGCTAGGAGATTCCCAAAACAAGCTGTCACATCCTTGTATTATTTGGAAAAACAAGCCTAATAAGGCTGGTATGGGGCTGGACACATCAACCCCTCGTACTACATAAATTGGGCTCTTGTTGGACCTCAATTAGATTAATTAGAGGCTGTCCTTCATGCTTCTTAGTAACAAGTGGTTTGTTTATCTATTTGGGGGTGACAAGATGTTGAAAACAACAATTTCGTACTTAATTTACCCCATAACACCTTTCAAAAATAGTTAAGGAACTTAACATCTCTATAAGAAACAATGCTCTTAGGACCCCGTCAAGTCATACTATCTCCCTAAAGAATAAATCAATGATGTTAGTTGCATCATCGATTTTATGACATGGACTAAAGTGCATCATCTTTGAAAACCTATCAACAACTACAAAGATTGAATCCCTACCCCGTTTTGACCTAGGTAAACCTAAGATGAAGTCCATCGAAATGTTTACCTATGATTCCTTAGGTACATGCAAAAAGGTATACAAGCTATATGGTTGAGTCCTAGACTTTGCTTTTCCTACAAGTTTTGTATTTATGACATATGCGTTGCACATCTTTTTTCATTTTAAGCCAATAAAAAATGCTCATGCAACACATCCAAAGTCTTAACAACACTAAAATGCCCCATGAACCCGCTCCTATATGCTTCACGTAAAAGCAATTCATGCATAGAATTTAATGGAACACACAAACAACTCTCTTTAAACTAATATCCATCAAGTTTATAGAACTTTCCAAAAGCCGAAGTTTTGCATGCATCATCCTTGTACAATTCTTTATGTGTTCAAATCTTAGAAATCTAGCATCCAAAGTAGATAAAAGAACATATATGCGTGAAAGTGTCACAATGTTTTCTTTTCCTTACTTATACTTGATCATATACTGATATGGTTCAGCCTTGTGATACGACCCAAGTAAGGTCAGATTCGGATTTTGGTGTAAAAAGTGCAACAGTCCAGGTTTACAAAAATAGTTATAATTCTCAATCCAACCGTTGGATCGGACTAAAAGTTTATGTGGACTCTCCATACATGTTTTCCTACTTCGGGTTAAAATTTTAGGTCAATTGGACTTCTAGAAGGCACCACAATGTTGGTCAACATAGGCTATATGAATTTTGTTATTTACTTCTATTTGACTTGTGGACTTCCTATTTGGTTAGGATTCTTTTCCTACAAGGATGTGGCAGCTGGTTTTGGGAATTTCTTAGTTCCACTAGGATCTTTAATGAGCTGCAGTATAATCTCCAAGTGTGGCAAGAATTCATCAATGTTTCAGAATCCTTTTCTTATAAGGATTCCTTATTCATCCTAGCTACACAAGGAAAGAAAAGCTAATGGTATTTAATGACAAATTAACTATTTTTATTATTTTCTTTCATGTTTGGGCTTAATTAAAACATTGTTTTGAACTAGGATCCGAGGCTTGTTTGGATCAGGTTATGGACCTTTTAGTTTAGGGTTTTTGGATCAGTTTTGAGTAGATCTCATATAAGTCCATATAAGGGGTCCATTAGGGTTAATTTTTCAAGAACTATTTAAACTCATGTAAGCCAAAATTTCAGCAGCTTTGATTATAATTACTTCTAAATTTTTCAGTTTTAACGTGTGAGAGTGATTCTTGCATTCTTCTTCTTTTTTTGGGTAAGTTGACATATGTATTAAAAAAACAAGATCCAAAGATTATAAGGGGCATACCCCAGATTTACAATGAGAACAAAAACATAAAACAACAGATGGCTACAAGCTAGCCATCAATTAGAAAACTGAGACCTCTCTAGATTCGATAGGGAAACCAATACAACCAGCTAACTATCAAATTAAGAATCTATGTTATTAACCCTCCAAGCTCTTTGGATCCTTTTGTTTTCATTTGTTGGTATGACGTTCCTTATCAAATCAAGCTTATCGCGAATGATACATTCGATTTGATTAAAGACCAAATTCGAAGTTCTAGACATTCCAGCAAAGATCCTTGCATTCTGTTCTTGCCATACATGATACATTGTGGCTGCGAAACTTAGTTTACGAGAAAAATTAACGAAACTCTTGCCATGCCAAGTGATAATGGCCCATCGAATCCATTCATCCCAGCCTTTTTCATTCTTGGAATGTCGCATCTATCACAAACATCCCACTAGATCGCTTTAGTATGGGAGCATTCAAAGAATAAGTGGTTGTGATGTTCATTGTTGCGGAGACAGAGTGAGCATCTATTGGGACCATGTATACCAAACCGATGAAGTCTATCTTGAGTTGTGAGTTTCTGTTGGACAACCATCCATAGAAGAAACGAATGTCTTGGAACAGCATTCTTGAACCACACAATGTCATGCCATTCAACTATCTAACGATAAGTTCTTAGTTGCTCCCAAGCTACTTTGACCGAGAATTTGTGATTTAGCGAATCCAACCAAACTATCTCATCCTTTTGCCCCATCTTAGGATTAGAATTGGTAGGAATAGCTTTTACAATGGGGTGCCAGCCAATAGCTTGGGTGGTAGGAATTTTCCATTCTAAGTTATGAATAAGCACATTCACCTTCGTGTTCTTTTCTATACCTGAGTCATAGATGAATCTTTCCCCATAAGAATCCGCGAGCGAGCTGTGAGGATGCCAATTGCCAAACCATAGAGAGGTTGTCATTCCATCTCCTATGATGCGTCATCTTCGGCCATGCTAAGGATCTGAGCTTTAGAATCTTTCCCCAAGCCCAAGAGCAATTCTCTAGCGTCTTGATTGTCTAGAAATTCCTACCTCGCAATAGATTGGATCTGATCTAAGTAGACCAGATTGAGCCATCTAAGTCATTACACAGGTTCCAAATGTGTTTCAACAAAGCAATCTTGTTACATTCTGTTATCCTTTTTATTCCTAGCCCCCCCTCCTTTTTTGGAAGACATACGTGATCCCAAGCCACTTTAGCCCCAGTGGTTCTCATATCTAACTTGACCAAAGAAAGGATTTCATAATTTGCTCCACATTTTTAATTACTTGCCCAGGTAAGAGGAAGAGAGATGCCCAATAGACCTGAATGGAAAATAAGACTGAATTAATCAGTTGTACCCGTCCTGCATACAAGAGTGTTCTACAAGTCTAATGTCAAACTTTAGAGGTGATTCGATCCACAAGGTCCTTATAATAAACAACCTTTAGTCTGGACGAGAGAAGAGGTACTCTCAAATATTTCATAGGGAGCTCCCCCTCTCTAAACCCAAGAATACGAATAATTTGTTCCTTCTCAGCATTTAACGTATTGGCTTCGTGGTGTCATTCTACTCAATCCAATAGTGTTGGTGCCTTGGGGCAGGTTTCCATTGTGTCACACTCCTATCAGACCTATTTCGGCTTTCCAAGATCAGATCTCAATCTTGATTGTGGGTTGCGTGACCACGTGATCACGAGGTTCGCATCACTTTCATTAGTTCATGAGACAAAAGAATGTTGTCGCTGATTCTCCATCCTGAGATAAAAGCCAAATGATACGGACCTACTAAGGATGGCAAAACAGCTTTGATTCTCCCAGCTAGAATCTTAGCGATGCATTTGTACACTGTATTGTAGCAAGATATAGGATGAAAATCTATCAACCTCGTAGGATTAACAACTTTAGGAATGAGGGAAATGGATGTAGCATTCATTTCTTTAAGCATTCTATGAGTCTGAAAGAAGGAGTTAACAGCGTTGATTACATCTTCCCCAACTATGTGCCACATTCTTTTAAAGAACCTGCGTTAAAGCCATCCGGACCAGGGGCTTTGTTGTTCTTCAAACTAAACATAGCATGCTTAATCTCCTCCCTTGTTACATCTTGTGCTACTACACGTTGTTACGTCGAAGACAGTTTCAAGTTAATTGCTGATTCCACCACTTCCTCGTTCAGAACCCTAGGCATCTGATCCACTCCTGACACACGATGAAAGTATGCAATTACTTCTGATTTGATTGCCTCATGTCCTTCGACAACCTCCCCATCCTCCCTTGTAAGTGATAGAAGCTTATTTCTATTATGTCTTTCATTTACTGATTTGTGAAAGTAGCTAGTATTCTGATCCCCCAAGCAAGCCATTATATCCTTGCCTTCTATTTAAAAAAACTCTCCTCAGCCCTGACGGTAGAAGCGTATTTACGAATAGCATCCCTTTCTCGCATGCATAAAGTTGGATTCTCGAGCGCTGTATGCAGAGCCTGTTGAGCCTTATCCATTTTGTTTTTTGCATCTTTGACTCTATCTGAAATGTTGGAGAAGTGAGTCATATTGAAAAGTTTCAATTCCTACTTTAGCTTTCTTAGTTTGCAACACAACTGATACATTGAACAACCCCCCGAATTCTGATCCCATACCTTCTTCACCAAGGGCATGAACTCGTCATGATCCATCCACATATCAAAGAATCTGAATGGTTTCTTTATGTTCTAATCATTGCCAATAACCTTTACCACCATAGGAGAATGGTCTGACATACCCGAAGGCAAAAATCTCGCTTCCGACAATGGGAAGTTCAGATTCCACTTCTCATTGACAAGCACTCTATCTAGTTTCCGCATAATTAGATTCTTAGGACATTGGTTCGACTAAGTATAATGCATACCTGAATACCAAAGATCATCTACTTTCGCTTCTTGAATACATGTATCCAATCTGTCCATAGTACCAGCCCACGTAGTAGACCCTCGTAACATGTCTGACTCGGATAGCATTAAAGTCACCCATAAGAATCCACGGGGTTGATTCCCATCCATCACTACGACTCACTATATTAGACCATAATGCCTTACGTAAGGAAGCATTATTGTCTCCGTAAATAATTGAAGTATTGAAACAGATATTGGTAGCTAATATAGTGACAGAAACATGAATAGCCTGGTCTGACTTTCCGAAAGCATCCACCTTCACCGTATCAACATTCCAACAAACCCAAATACGACCACGACAAGAGAAATCATAATTATACAAGGACCAATTACGCAGAAGAAGTTGAGAAACATTATCTTTATTCTTGTCTCTAACTCGAGTTTCAACCAAACCAAAAAGAGCTATCCTCTCTTGATGGATGAGCCGACACAATGCTGAATGTTTTATAGGATCATTCAAACCTCTAACATTCCAACATCCAATAATCATAGGAAAATAGAGAGGAGTACAAACAACAACACAAAGATTAACTTGACGTGCCCTCCGGAGAGGAGCCAGATTTCTTATTCTTCTATGAAGAGGCTTTTAAACCCTTTTTCTTTTTCTCTAGAGAGTCTCTAGCCTTAATAGCTAACTGATTAACAGTTTCCCTTTCGGTGGAATTCAGGGTTTGAGGAGTTGTGAGGATCGTTGATGTCAACTCCTTATTGGTTCGTTCCCTATCTGTATCACCTCCTATTGCGTCCATATCTTGATCTAAAGCAGTATTTGTAGCCCCCTGCTCCTGCTTCATATCTCCTCGTAAACTCTTCAAGACAAGAGGAGAGGAAGGATTTTCATCTTCATAACAATCAGCATTGCGCACATCTGATGTCGCATGATCATTCATATTACAATCAGACATATGTATACCAGATGTTGAACAACCATTCTCATTACAATTACCCACTTTAGATGCCAAGGGATCATTCTCACCACTTACAGAACCCTTATTTCTTATACCAACTACCTGCCACTGAAACTGGTTCTACTTGTTATCCGCAGATTTAGAGTTCACAGCTCCTACATTCCTCTTACCCTCTGCCACCACTTTAAGATTATCAAAGTTATTAGTAGCACATATCGCTGTGGTGTGTCTAAAGACATTGCAATTACTGCACTTCGACGGTATCCATTCATAATCAGCTGAAATTGTTATGAATAACCCATTTGGATAGCGAAGGTCGTATTCCTTAACCAGCGTCTTCAAAGCATCTATCTCAACGCAAACTCTTGCGTAACTAAGCCTTTTACGTAACAATGTAGTATGATCAGCATGAAGGGGGACCCCAATAGCACTCGCTACACAGCTCAACCCTTTAATAGTCCAATACTCGAGAGGAACATTATACAACCTAACCCATATCGAAACTCTGGCCAAATCATCTTTCAAAAATTGCATGTTCGGTAGCCAACATTTAAGCACCAAAGGTCTGTTTGCCATGTGCCATGAGGCTTTTTCCAGCACATTAGTGGCATGATCGACATAATCAAAAGTGAAGAGGAAGAAACCCTTATCCGAAGATAAAACTTCTGATAGACCGTAGGAGCCCCATATTCTTTTGGCAATAGAATTAACAACGGGATACAGTAATTTCTGCCCTATAAAATGACCAACTAGGGTGGATTTCCAAAGTTTGCAGCCATCTTCAAACACATCAAGTGGAGGAGCTACTGTCACATGACCATCAGTCATAACGGGGGGAGCAAAGTATGGACTGGATTAATACCAAAAGTCTTGCTACCCTCATTGTCATCAACATCAGAACCCTTCAAAGCATTTAAAAAATTCAATTTGGGTCTAAGGTTTAGCTGTTCTTGTTGCTGAGACCCTACCTTCACCTCATCAACTTTAGAACCCAACACATGGTTCATTTCTGGAACAACATTAGAAGCTTGGACATTAGAGTGTTTCTCTATGCTAACATCAAAATCAGCTTGAAACTGAGACATCCTCATCCCATGGCTATTTAACATATATTTTAGTTATAATCTTAATATATGTCCAGACTTAACTTCATTGTGTTGTTCAATGTTAGAGCTAACCATTGGAATAATTTCCACAGAAGAACATAGAGACATTATGGCAGCATACAAATAATAGAGAGAACAAAATTCTAAGAAGAGAAACTGAGTCCAAGAAGCAGCCTAAGCTTAGAAATAACAGCAAAATAGTAAATATTGCGAGGTCAATATCTCCCACCTCGTTGATTGGAACACAGATCCATTCGGTCAATGCTGAGAGAAGGTTAGAGTGAACAACATAGTCAGAAATGAGAACGATCCAACGGTGGACGAAATAGATGTAGCTCCGGCAGCACCACACTCTCTCTTTTTCTCTCAATTCTCTCTCCTTATTCCTTGTGACTAGGCTTGAGCACCTGATTATTGAGCCCCAACTTTTCTCACTGATTCTTGCATTCTTCAGTTCTTAAACGAACTGAATCTGACTTATTGAAGATTAATTGGCTTCTTGGTGTCATTCTACTCAATCCAATAGTGTTGATGCCTTGGGGCAGGTATCTATTGTGTCACACTCCTATCAGACCTATTTCAGCTTTTCAGGATCAGATCTCAATCTTGATTGTGGGTTGCGTGACCACGTGATCACGAGGTTCGCATCACATACGGAAATGTTTCATTAAATTCAACCTATTTGGCATGTCTCCTACTTAACTTACCTTGCCCTTTCAAGAGCTTCAATGATTCACGATCTGAATGTATCACAAACTCCTTGGGCCACAGGTAATGCTGCCACGTCTCTAAAGTTCTTACTAAGGCATAGAGCTCCTTGTCATATGTAGGGTAATTCAAGGCTGCCCCATTAAGTTTTCCCCTAAAATACACAATGAGCCTCCTATCCTGCATTAACATAGCTCCTATACCTATACCTGAAGCATCATATTCAACTTCAAAAGCTCTCGTAAAGTCTAGCAAAGTTAAAACAGGCGTCGAACAAGGTTTATCTTTTGACAAATTAAAAGCCTTACCTCACTTATCTTTTGTTCATCATTCCATTTAAATCCAACATATTTTTTCATAATTTCAGTTAAAGGTGCAATAATAGTACTAAAATCCTTCGCAAATCTTCTATAAAAACTAGCAAGTCCATGAAAACTCCTTACCTCACTTATCGATTTTAGTGTAGGCCAATCCCGGATGGCATTAACTTTCTCCTCATCCATCTCGATATCCTGCACAGTTACGACATAGCCAAGAAACACAATTTTCTTCATGCAAAACGTACACCTCTTAAGATTAGCATACTTGCTCACTTCGCAATACACTAGGTACATTGCGCAAATGATCAAGATGCTCATTTAAGTTCTTGTTATAGATTAAAATGTCATCAAAATACACAACAACAAACTTACCTATAAATGCACGCAATACATGATTCATTAAACGCATGAACGTACTAGGAGTATTTGTAAGTCTAAACGACATGACGAATCATGCTTAGTTTTAAATGCAGTTTTCCACTCATCACCTTTTTTCATCCTAATATGATGGTACCCACTCTTTAAGTCAATTTTAGAGAAAATACATGATGCATGTAACTCATCTAACATGTCATCAAGCCTTGGAATAGGATGTCGATACTTTACCATTATGTTGTTGACGGCACGACAGTCAACACACATCCTCCATGTTTCATTGTTTTTAGACACAAGTAACACTGGCATGGCACAAGGGCTCATACTCTACGAATGTACCCCTTCATCATCAACTCATCTATTTGCCTTTGAAGCTCATTCGGGGTTGCTTCTATAGGTTGGACAGTTAGGAATCAAAGCTCTAGGTACAAGGTCAATCTAATGTTCAATTCCCTTTAATGGTGGTAATCTACTAGGGATTTCTTTAGGGAATACATCATCAAACTCCTACAACAAAGAAACAGCCACACTAGGAATAGCAGAATCAAGATTGTTATTATAAAAATAAGCCTCATACATAAGTAAGATCATCGGCTTGCTTGTGAAAAACACAGATCTGATTTGAGCTCCTTCTGTATAAAAATTAGGTTGTTTCTGTAATATTTCTACACTATTATCATCACACAAGCTTACTTTCTTCACTCGGGTTTTACCTCCACTCTCAACCAGTTTAATTAATGATTTGGGTTTAGCCAAATTTGATGGTCTTTTTTCATCATTGTCCTCATGTGAATTTTCACTCTTAATATCCTCACACCTCTCGTCTCACCCTCTTGCAGAACTGAAACCAACACCAAATAGAACCAACTTAGAAGCGCAATCCAAATATATAAATATGACTCAAGAAGCAATAAAAACCAAAAAATAAGCAAAATGAAACTGCGATGATAGTCTCGCGAGTAGCAATTGAATCTATCCGAAATATAAATGAAACAGAAGACTCGAATAAAAACAGAAATGGAATATGAAAAATGATGAAACAATAACAAAATATGTTATATATGTTAAAAATATAATGCAAGAAACAAAAACAACAGGAAAAAAATGAATTTCAAAAGTTGACGCAAAACAGACCCGTTTACAAAAAGTTAAGTCTAAATCTGGAACCTATAGTAAATGATGTCCAATGGAGTTAACATTTCACATATAGTGTGATTGCAACCCAAATAGACAGAATATAAAATTTGAGCAATTTATGATAAGGTTTGATATGCTAACGCAAAAACTTTATGAATCAAACTCGACTAGATCTGAAATTGAAGCCAAAGCAAACGATATCCAATTGACTCCAAAATGCGTATGTGGTGCAATAAGAACCCCAATAATCAGAGTATCAAAATTGAGCTAATTCTAAGTTGATTTGATCCAATTGTCCCTTGTTTAGTTTTCTACGGTAGAAACCAATAAATGTCTTTTTGAACGTTTTTTTATGCTACCGATATATTTTGGACAGTAACAGAATGAAATAACAATTTTTTTTATATGCCATAAATTTAAGGAGAAGAAGAAATTGGACACCAAGGAATTTTTTGCGGAAACAACAAGAAATGAAAAATTCAGAAGGATATAACTTGATTAATGGAGCCAAACTCTAATACCAAATGCTGCGAATCTCATGATCATGCAACCCACATGTAAAGATACAAATTTTGAAAAAGCCAAGCAAATCAGGTTTGATAGGAGCGTGACACAAAGATAACTTGTACCTAGGCACCACCACTATTGGAAACGAAAACCCCCACCCAATGAATATTAATTTGCGAACGAGAAGTGTAAGGATGACGCCACCAAGTTAGTTGTTCTTCGATAAATCATTTTTCAGTTCTTTAGAGAACCAAGGAAGGGAGATTATCCCACCAACACACAACAAGTGTGGCAAAAGAAGTTTATTGATCTGAAAATTGCGTAACCCTTACATGTGTGGTTATGCCTTTATTTATATTGACTCTAGACTAAAACAAACCCTAATGAACCCCTTATGTGGACTTATATGAGGTCCACTTACAATTAAACACAAATAATGTAAATAAAACCTTAAAATAAGAAGAAAATAATAATCACAATAATAACTCTGAATTTAATATTCTAAATATGATAGGATCAAATTTATCACACTTAAGAAGTTCTAAATAGACTAGGAAATCTAATATGAAGGTAGAATTAATTCTGAAGTCTTCTTTTCTTGTTGTGGCTAGGATGAATAAGGAATTGTTGTAAGAAAATGATTCTGAAACATTTTTGAATTCTTGTCACACTTGAAAACTATGTTGCAATCCATTAAAGATCCTTGTAGAGCTAGGAGATTCCCAAAACAATCTGCCATATCCTTGTATCATTAGGGAAAACAAGCCTAACAAGGATGGTATGGGATCGGACACATCAGCCTCTTGTTCCACATGAATTGGGCTCTGCTTGGACCTTAATTAGATTAATTAGAGGTTGTCCTTCATGCACCTTAGATGTTCCAAGCTCCTCTGGGTCTATCTAGCTCCATTTGTTTTGAACAAGCCCATTCAATGATTCTTTAAGCTTCTTTGCCCTAACTCTTGTAATTGGACCAATTGGCACCTCAAATGGGTCATTGGTATGATTACGCTTAGTGTTGGGCTAATCCTCATCACTTGTTCTCTTTAAGATGATTCATCCTTGAATATTTAATATGAAAAACACCATTTCAAGGAAACAAACCACCATCAACCCAAAATAAAAGATTATAAGCCCTGCATAGTCTTGTTAGGAAAGAAAATATTCTGAATAAACCTCTCCTTCACATATAAGCTCTTACTTTCATCCGTATTCTCCCTTTTAAGCTTAAATTGATCCTTATAAACCTGTTTTGGTATTAAAGAAATAAAAGCTACGAACTTTCCATCTTTCACAAAAGAAAATCTATTTTTGAACCAATAATGTATAGCTTTTCGAGCATATTGACAAAGTCTACCTAACAACAAATGACTAGCATGTATACGTACAACATTACACAACATCTCATCACAATACTTTCCAATAGAGAATGCAACTAAAACCTATTGAAACACTTTCACCTCTCTAAAGTCATTTAACAATTGCAATTTATATGGAATAGGGTGTTTTGAGGTAAGTGAGTTGAATTTATCCACCAAATCAGTACTAGCCATATTAGTGCAATCCTCACTATTAATGATTATACTAATTTTCTTATTATGAATATGACACTTCATATGAAAGATGTATCATTGCTCCTCTAAATCTCTCATATTAACCTGTAAACTTAGTGCTCTTTTGACCACAAGCTCCTTCCCCTTAACCAAATACATAACACAATCATCACTTGCATCCTTAAGTAAGGGCATCTCCTCCTTATCACTAACGTCCCTATCAATCACGACCTCACCATGAGCCTTCATAACCATATCTTGTTTGTTTGGACACTACGAAACAACATGACCAACTCCTAAATAACAAAAACATTTTATGTCACTGATACGATCCAGGCAAGGTCAAATTCGGATTTTGATGTAAAATGTGCAACTATGCAGTTTTACAACAATAATCATAATTCTCAATCCAACCGTTGGATCGGGCTAAAATCTTACATGGAGTCTCCTGACATGTTTTCCTACCTTGGGTTAAAATTCCAGGTCAATCGGAGTTCGAAAAAGCATCTCAATACTGGTCAACAAAGGTTGTACAAATTTTGTTATTTATTTTCTTTTGACTTGTGTACTTCCTATTTGGGCAGGATTCTTTTCCTAAAAGGATGTGGTATCTTGTTTTGAGAATCTCCTAGTTCTACAAAGATCTTTAATGGGCTGTACCATAGTTTCCAAGTGTGGTAAGGATTCATAAATGTTTCAGAATCCTTTTCTTACAAGGATTCCTTAGTCATCCTAGCTACAATAAGGAAAGAAGACTTTAGAATTAATTCTACATTCATATCAAATTTCCTAGTCTATTTGAGACTTCTTAATGGTGACGAACTGATTTTAGCATATTTAAGATAGTAATTTTTAGATTATTATTTTTTTTCTTAGTATTTGGGTTATTATTACTTATTTGGGTCAATTGTAAGATAGCCTCATATAAATCCACCTAAGGGGGGTCCATTAGGGTTTATTTAAGTCTTGAGTTAGTATAAATAAAGTCATAAGAAAACATGTAACTTAGACAATTCAGATTAATAAAACTTTTTGTTTGTTGCACTTGTTGTGTGTTAGTGGGATAATTTCCCTTCCTTGGTTCTCTAAAGAACTGAAAACGACTTATCAAAGAACAACTGGCTTCGCGGTGTCATCCTTATACCTTTCATTCACGAATCAATATTCGTTGGGTGGGGGTTTTTCGTTTTCAATAGTGTTGGTGCCTAGGTACAAGTTATCTTTGTGTCACACTCCTATCAAACTTGATTCATTTGGCTTTTCAGGAATTAGTGTCTTTGCATGTGGGTTGCGTGATCACGAGGTTCGCATCAGTCACAGTTACGTGACCACGTGTCATTGTCTGGAGATTTTTTTTCTCTTTTGGATTCGTAGTTTTTGTCCTTCATATTCATTTGAGAATGGTAACTTATATTAGCCTTCCAATTAGGTTTCCAAGGTGACGAAGAACCTAACGGTTGGCTTGGCCATAAACTACCCTTATACTTAAGCTATCTCTCCACTTATGTTGCCATATGCACCATATCCTCCAACTTCATATAATGTTATAACTCCATAATATTCACAATCTCGTGATTCCATCCATTCAATAACCTAGCTATAGTGGCCTCCCTATCCTCCATTATATTAGCCCGAATCATCATGATTTCCATCTTCTTATGGTACTCACAGCCCTTTTTGTACCTTGGTTCAAACACTACAACCTTTGGTATAATTCCTTATAATAACGACTAATAATAAATTGTCTCTTCATAATGGCCGTCATCCCCTCCCAAGTCTCATCAAGCCTCTCATGATTTCATCTGTGACTCAACACAAGTTGATCCCACCAACACAAGTTGATCCCACCATACAATAACATAATATGTGAACTCAATTATGACAAGCTTAACCTTTTTACCCTCCAAATAGCTATGACTATCAAATATGATCTCCATCTTCTTCTCCCACTCCAAATACTCATCCAGGTCATTTT
>Ga0325400_1002138_pt1 | contig 17080 bp, 8 predicted proteins | sample PopdelMetagenome_2_FD_205662 | JGI IMG/M metagenome (GOLD analysis project Ga0325400, IMG submission 205662) | Populus deltoides microbial communities from Bellville, Georgia, United States - Xylem-PdKOR-R1 | ecosystem: Host-associated > Plants > Phyllosphere > Stem > Wood/Secondary xylem... | reverse complement strand
GAGGGATGATAGAGAACATAGCTTCTTTATGACCAATTGAATATGAAAGTAAATAAAGGGTAATAAAAAGCAAAGAATTCTATGAAAGAAACTTTAATTTCGAAAGGTTTTTTTAAACAATTTGATCACTTCTGGATCTATATATTCAATGGGAGATATTGTAATGTACGTGAGACAAACTTGTGGGTGTATCACTTTAATAATGTGTTGGTTCGCATCATCATCCGAGAACCAACTATCTGCAAAAACGAAACCAACTGTAAGATGAGCAGAAGGCTAATGGCTACTGCTGTGAAACTGAGCATATTGGGGGTGGTATGGCCAAAGAAAAAAGCAGAGCTGACACTTAATGATCTGCTTAAAAGGCCGGTGAGGAGGTCACTGCCCAGAACCAGCAGACCGTCTGGTTTGCCAGTCTGTAGGGGCAGAAAAATAAACACCATGAAAATCAAATCTATGCTGGTTCTTATACCTACTGCTGTTGGGGCATTAGTAGCCGCGTGAACAACCTAAAAAACAATTAACAGAGATCTATATATTTCAAAAGTAAAAAAAGGGTAATAAAAAGCAAAGAATTCTATGAATGAAACTTTAATTTCGAAAGTTTTTTTAAACAGTTTGATCACTTCTAGATCTATATATTCAATAGGAGATAATGTAATTGATCGTGAGACACACTCGTGGGTGTATATATCTCTTTGTAATTTCCAGTTCTTCAATAATTTCTTCCCCCTTTCCATATTTTCCACTGAAAAGATAATGGAAAAGTGTATGTGAAAGACTCACCAAATTTCCCACTGAAAAGATAACGGAGGGCCACCTTTGACAAAGAATTTGAGAAGACTAGGGAGTGTTTCCGATTGGAAATGTTTTTTACCGTGATTTTTATTTAAAAATATATTAAAATAATATTTTTTTAGTTTTAAAAATTATTTTTAATACTAGCATGTTAAAATGATATAAAAACATTAAAAAATATTAATTTAAAATAAAAAAATAAAATTTTTAAAAACATTTTTAAAATATAAAAATAATAGAGCTTAAGAATCACCGCACGTGACAACCACAGGATCAAGTCAAACAAGTATGGTACTTCAATGAGCCTGGTCAAGTTCCTATCAGTCCATTTTCTGAAGTTTAGTCGGATCTTGTACAGACTTAGATTGTTGTTCAGACTTCAAAGTGACTCAATGAGGGAAAGCTGGAGTTGATGCGAATATCCTATCTGCTGCGGTGGTAAAATCTAGGCTGCAGAGAACTAAAACTACTACTAAACGTACTTCAACAACGACTAGTTTCCAAGCCATTGGCATCAGGGTTATGTCTCGAAGACTATGAAAATGCAGTTGTGAATATTTTTTTATTAAAATAATATATTTTTTATTTTTTAAAAATTAGTTTTGAAATCAGTACATCAAAACGATTTAAAACATATAAAATATTAATTTTTAACAAAAAAATTAAATTTTTAAAAACACGAGTTAGCCCGCGTTTCCAAACGGGCTTAATAGGACCTTCCCTTGACAATTTACCTAGCTAGTTCTTGCTTGAAGTTTTGTTGTGTGGTGTTTATTAAAAATATATTAAAATGAGTCTTAGATTTTTTATAAAAGTTATAGATCTATATCTTAGCTTTCCATAAAAAAAAATAATTAGACCTCAATTCAAGGTCTACCACTTTAGATATGACCCAATTACGCAATAGTGTTCCTTTTGAACCAGCATCTCTTAGCCTTTTCTTTGTCTTTTCATTTTCAATAGTTAATCACATTAATTAATTCTTTGAATTGTGAAATATATCTGTATTTAAAATTAACATTTATCATAAATTAAAGTTATCTTATATTTTGTTATCTATTTTTGGATCCCCACTCCAAAAAAAAAAAGGAGGAAGAGAAAGGAGAGTGGAACAGAGGAGAAACAAACTGAGAGAGGGGAACAAGGGAGAAGAGGAAAAGAATGAAAAGCTAAGAGAGAAAGAGAGAGATGAGAGTGAACGAAGAACAGATGAAAAAGACAAAAAGCAGAGAGAAGCACGACAGAAGGCAGGAGGAAGAAAAAGAAAATACAGAGAAACCGAAGCAGCGTCCTCCGCGTACCACCGCCAGTCTTCCTCTTCGCCACCACCAGCAACACCGCTAGCACCAACAACACCTCCACAAAGCCACTGCAAAGAGGCAAGAACACTGTTGATAGGGGAAACAAAAAACAGAGGGAGAAGACAACACGCCAAAGCAAAGAAGAGAAGAAAGAGAACCAATGTCTGCCACCCCAGCCGGCTGCCGCAACACCAACGCCACCATGAGCCACCAGCACCATGAACGACAGCGCTTCCATTCCAGGTAATTCTCTTCCCCTTGTTTTTGTTTCCCATTTCATCTTCTTGCATGCAGAACGTGCACTGTGCACGTTTCTACAAGCAAGGAAAAATAATTACCCTGTTACTATACATAAGCACAGTAACCGGGTCATTGTATTTGGGTTGGTTACTCTGCACGGGCACAGTAACCAGGTCATTGTATTTGGGATGGATTATCAGCCTAGTCCATGTGGCTGAGCTGAGTCCAGCCCAATAGGAGATAGTTTGTATTTTTTTTTTTGTTGATCTTGGCCCAGTTTCTTTTCTGAGTCGGGTCCGGCCAGTTCTAAAAAGAATAAAAATAAAGAATGAAATTTTCTTCCAAAATTATTTCAAAAAAATATCTGTGATTTTCCGCAGATTTTTCTACTGAATCTTGCTTAGTATTGGTTTGTATTTTTATACCGTAAAGATACAAATTCAGTATTAAAATACCCTGTTTCCGTCAAAACATTGAAAAAAAATGTTTTTGTTTTCAAGCATACGGCCAAGTATTTCAAAGAAAAAAAATCATATCATATTTTCATACAACAAAAATTTAAAAATATGTATTAACATGCATTTTGGCTTTAATAACCAGTTTATTAAAGTCACAAGAACTAGGCCAATATTTCAAAAATTATATATATATAAAAATTCTTTTAGTATATGGGGTTACGACATTATACGTAAGACGTATTCTGGATATTAAATTCTTTTGTTGATGTTAGAACGGTTAGGTTTTACCCGATAAGATAAGGATCTCCTTACCGAAAAAGACTTTTCTTAAACCATAGACTGACCAACAACTAGAAAACACGACAAGACCTTAGATTTTATCATACAATAAAACAATGCAACTTACCTTAGATAGGACGTATTTGGGGTGTTAATATCTTTTTTTTTACACAACCGGTCTCCGTACCCGATCTCTAAGACCAGTTAGGGTTTCTAGTGACCAAATACTAGGTGGCGACTTCCATTCCATTTTTCCACTAATAAAAGACAAGAATCTCTTGTCTCTCCATATTTGCCAAATAAATAGAATACACTATATGAGAGTGGATTTTTTTCGCTGCGATGTCACACACATGCGACATATATTATCATACTCATTATTATAAAACATGCTTAATTACGTTATGGAATTTAATGATATTAGAAGTGCAATATGATGATATATAGCTTTAGTGAGAATGCACTTTTAAGTATTTATCACACCCCCCAAAACCAACTTAATACTCATCCTTAGTAATTAAAGCGTTAAAGAAAAAAACAATTTGCAAAATAAAAAAAGCAAGGCATTCATCATTTAACTTGCTATTGATCCATTCAAATAAACAAACTCTCCTTAAATTTATATATCTGCTCTATGCTTCTTAATCAAGATATTAATAAACCTTCTTTTTGTGCTCAATAAATCAAAACATAGCTATGGGGCTTTTCTTGAAAGAAAACAAAATTTTGTTCTAATGTTTTTCTAAGGTTAACTTCATTGGATTGAGATTATTATTATTATTATTATTATTATTATTATTATTATTATGAAAATATAACATAATGCATCATTAACCCATTTAACGAGCTTTAGGCTAATGAATCCCAAACCAATTGGTCTTAGGACATTAGGTGTTGAGACCCCCTTCGAGCTTAGTAACTCAGGTTATAGATATTAATACGTAGATAGTGCAATGCTTGATTCCCTTAAGCTTTTCTCCTCAACACATGTAACAAGATTTGAGTCAATAGCTCCCAAGTCAGTTGACTTTAGGGTATTTGGTGTTAAGACACCCCTTCGGACTTAATTGCTTAGGTTAGGGAGGCTACGAAACCAAGCTTATCTATATTTTTATTTATTTATTTTATTATCATTTTTTTTGCTTTTTTTATTTTTTATTTTTTGAATTATATATTATCCATTTTTCCTTAGTTGTTACATTTAACAAAAGAATATAAATAATCTAATAATCCAATGTGCAACCCATAACGATATGTGTATGTGAAAATGAAGATTTATTAATACTTGCTAAAAAATATATGGGCAAAATTAAATGATAACAGTATGGGAGTTTATAAATTTAAATATTTCATAATGATGTGATTGAACCTAATATTACAAATAACCATACTTCGACAATGTCTAGTTTCCAAGCCACTGGCATGAGGGTTATGACTCCAATAAGACCTTCCCTTGACAAGGAAGAAATTTTACCTAGTTAGTTCTTGCTTGAAGTTTTATTGGTAATGTGATGGGTGGATATTGTTTTTTAAAAGTAATTTTATTTAAAAATATATTAAAATAAAAAAATTTATATTTTTTAATTTTTGACAACACTAAAAAAAAAGAATTAATTTAATTTTTTATGTCAAATATATTTTTAAAATACATCTAAACATAATTTTACAGCATCCAAAATCACTACCCTTCATTAACAAAGATTCTTTCCAATAAAGAAAAATTAATAGGCTCCAGAGGGAGAGAAAGAGCGTTGAAAAGGAACTAAAGATACTACTAAACAAAATTTGGGTGCGCCAGAAAATAGTTATAAAAGATAGAGCATGATCATGGCTCTACCCAGAATGTAAGGTTACCAAGAAAACAGTCACAAAATGGCTTAAACAGAACATCTCTTTTCCTATGATCAACACCTAATTTTTCAGACAAGTGGATTGAATAACTTGAGAGATTTAAATAGGTTAAGAGTTTTGGTAAACGATTCTCAATGGATTATTATCTCAAATTATCTCTGACATTATCTCATCTCAAATCAAGAAGATTAATGAATAATTATCCATAATCAAATGCTTTCACATACATAAATTTGTTCCAATTTGACCAAGAAAATAAATAAAAACTCAAATTCAATCTTAATCACAACGCCAAAAATTAAAAAATAAAAACTGGATTAAAAATAAATTCATAATTATTCAACAGACTCCATGAATCCAACCCAACTCAGAAAAACCTTAAAGAGGAGACACAGGGCTCTCTACATTACAAAGCAAACACTGCAGCAGCAACTATACCAACTGATCCCACCACATTATTATGCATAAACCAAACTGCACTGGATATATCCACAGGAGCCACAGGACTCTCAACATTAGTCGCAGGAACCGCCTTTGCAGGTTTTTCTGGTGCAGGTGCCACTGGTGCTGGAGCTGGAGCATTAGAAGCAAAAATGTCCTTAGGGAGGAGAACCTTTTCAATCTTATAAATGGCAAGCTGGTTGTCTGTGTATACGGTGCCAGATAAACTTGTATTGGTAAGTCCTGTGGTTATGTTCACCGAGTTTGGATAACTTGTCACATTAAGTGGTAACCTACTGCCTGTTCCAGCCCATGTACCTAGAGGGTTACTTACAGTCTGAAACTGGGAAGGAGAGAGGAATGTTGGAACTACGTGGAACTTCACTAACTCAGACTTGTCTCCATCACTTAGAGTGTTGAGAGTTCCTGATTTGAGTTCCAAAAATGCGCTATCCGTTGGTACAAAGATGGTTAAACCGGTGCTTGAATCATCTAGCGCGGAGAACAAGTGGTTTTCCTCTTGGGTGGATCTCAAAAGGCGGATAAAGATCGTGAAGTGGCCAGCCTTCTCGAGGATTTTGGTGACGTTGGTGATGCCATGTGGTGCAGCTGCCTGTGGTGGGGTTGCTGCTGGAGGTTGTGCCACAACCACTGCTGGTGCCTGCGCTGGGGCTGCAGCTGGTTACTGGGCAAAGGTATAGGTGCATTGGAGGAAAAGAAGGAAAATAAAAAATGAGATTGACTGTTGCTTCATGTTTATGTTTTTGGGCTATATGCTAGAAATGATACAAAAATGTTAATGTAAATTGAGCTTGATCTTAGTTAGAAAAGTGTTTGATGTGTAAAGAAGGGACAGAGTCAGGTTTTATAGTTGTTGGCAGAGGATCAGGCTAGGTGCAATGTACAATTTTAGTTATACAATTCGGTAGCTAGTATCTTTTCTTTTTCCGAAAGGTGGAGGGTTATCAATGGAGAGGCAAGTTCAACAATGCTGCAACAACTAATTTTCTTGGAAATGCAGGGGAAAAAATAGATTATAAAAAGTGGATTTCAGGTGGGTGTGACAGCAAATGAAGATATCTATGATTGTCAAAATTATATTTCTGAATCATCACTGGCAGAACATTTGAGCATATACTTCTGAACATCAAAACAAATCATCTGTAATGGCAGAGGAATTTGACATGAAATCTCAACTAAATCATCTTTAACAGCTTTGATCTAGCTCCTTGAGCTTAAAAGAGTCACATCCTTGAATCCATGACAGATTTGGATAGACTAACTTTCCAAATTCACACATCCAGAAATCAAATCTCACCCATACCAACACTTCACATAACATGATCAAGATACACTTACCTTATTATGTACTTTATTTGATGTTTGTGGCAAGTCCTCTTCCAAGGTTTATGCAATCTTCGAGTAAGCTGACTTTTTAGGGAAACAAAGAGAGTCCTAAGATATCGACGCAGACATAAACAACGAAAGAAAGACAGCAACTGCATAGGATCACCACGCAAATTTCAAATTTTGTTACCTCTTTCTAAACTAGAAAACCTGAAAATAAAAAAAAATGCAATAAAAATATTTAAAAAACTAGAAAATTTAAAAATAAAAAGGAAAAATTACAAATCTAACCTGAATAGCACCTTTTGGGTCTAGATGTCTTCCAGACCTGCTGACCATTACATATATAGGCCTATATAGCAAAATCTGAGCATGATTCAGCTGTGAAATTGGAAGCTGTAATTATGGGTCTTTTTGTCAAGTCAATCACTCTGCCCATCCCAAATATTGTTTTGGGCTTTGCTCTTAACCATCAGTCCATAGACATTCCTTCAAGACTATCCATGCGGCCAGTGAGGGGAATGACTGATTTTGGAGTGTTGTTTGAAGCTACTGGCTATAGAAAATTGACTACTCTGATAGTGATTGGGCTGGTTCATTCGATGATATGAAGAGCACAACAGGTTGAGTTCGATATCGGTTCAGGTACACTTTCTTCGGTGACCAAGAAGCAAGAACCGTGGCACAATCCACTGGAGAAGCAGAGTGCATAACTTCAGCAGCAACAATGAATCCAGCCATACGGTTAAGGAAACTTGTCCAAGATATGGGTCAGCAACAGCATGTAGCAACTAGAATTCAAGTTGACAACAAGTCGGCCATTGCAATTGCAATAGCAAAATATTCAGTTAGTCAAGGAAAAACCAAGCATATCAAAATGAAGTTTCAGAGCTCATGATGTAGAGAAAGCTAATGCGGTGACCTTTAGCTGTTGTTACGCAGAAAAGCAACTTGCAGATATATTGCAGCGAGAGCTTCCACAAATATACATCCTTACCTTCACTGCAAGCATCTGCATGTAATAACAAACTTTTATGAAAAGTTGTCATTAAGAAGAATAGAAGAAGCCTGTCCAGAAAATACAAGTCGCGAAAGACACCAACATGAAGCAAGTTGAAACTAGAATTATTATCCATCACTTGCACACGGAACCATCTGCATATACCAATACAAGAGCTTACCTGTTATATTTGTTTCATGAGTCCTGACAGGTAATATAGCAAGGAAATTCTTTTTGCACCAGAAGTTTGCCAGCCCAAAGTAGGAGATAATATAGCAGTCTAGTAAAGGTTGTTCTGTATCAGAAGCCTTGTTTTTTGACAATTAGCATTTTCTTCTCTTTTGAATAATTGAATTGTCAATTGTCTTCTAACCTTATAGCTTAAAGAAAACTACATTTCGGTTCGAAACATACTTTTGTGAATTCCAAAATCACAATGAAACATACTTGTATAAATTAATGTGTAGCTCTAACTTATCACTAGCTTCAAAACGTCAATACTACAAGATGAAGGAAAAACACAGATGGGTTGCATTAATCCTGCTGTGCAGCACACAAAGGCGCTGCGAATGAGCAAGTGACCTCACACACCAGTCCCCAATGCTCTTTTATGTCCAAGAATGGAATGTTTGCTTAAATCAAACCGGATAAGTCCTTGAAGCAGTGTTGACAGTAAAGTAACTAAGCTTTAGCTCCTTTAGCTTTAAAGAACCAAACTCTTTACTTTCTTCATTCCCTACAAATTTCAACAGATAAGCTTTCCAAATACGTACCCAGAAATCATCTACAAAGTCATCCTATTGAAGAAAAAAGCAAAGGAAACAATGACCTCAGAGACTGGAGCCTCATGGAGGAATGGTCTTATTTAACCAAAAGCTAGGCAATAAGTAGATGGCACCAAGGTGATAGGAAATGAAATGAAATGAAATGGAAAAAACAAGATTGACTATATGTATATGTATGTACGTACGTATGTATGTATTCCAATTTGACCAAGAAATTAATCAACAGCTCAGAATTCAACCTTAATCACAAACTCAAATCATACAAACTGGATTCAAGGTAAAATCAGAATTATTCAACACACAATCGGCCGGCGCAGCAAAATAAAGCACCAAACCGGACACAACCCTACATATATCATATCAAGATTCGAAATACTTCTACATTACAGAGAAAACATTGCAGAAGCAAGTAACCCAACTGATCCCACCACAAGATTATGAGTAAAGATAAGTGCACTAGATATATCCACAGAAGCTGCAGGACTCTCTACAGTAACTGCAGGAACTGCCTTTGTTGGCTTTTCTGGTGCAGGTGCCACTGGTGCTGGTGCTGGTGCTGGAGCTGGAGCATTAGAAGCAAAAATGTCCTTAGGGAGGAGCACCTTTTCAATTTTATAAATGGCTAGCTGGTTGTCTGTGTATACGGTGCCAGATAAACTTGTATTGGTAAGTCCTGTGGTTATGTTCACCGAGTTTGTATAACTTGTGACGTTAAGTGGTAACCTACTACCTGTTCCGGCCCATGTTCCGAGAGGATTGCTTACGGTCTGGAACTGGGAAGTAGATAGGAATGTTGGAACTACGTGAAACTTCACTAACTGGGACTTGTCTCCATCACTTAGAGTGTTGAGAGTTCCTGATTTAAGTTCCGAAAATGCGCTATCCGTTGGTGCAAAGATGGTTAAACCAGGGCTTGAGTCATTTAGCGCGGAGAATAAGTGGTTTTCCTCTTGAGTGGATCTCAAAAGGCGGATAAAGATCGTGAAGTGGCCAGCCTTCTCGAGGATTTTGGTGACGTTGGTGATGCCATGCGGTGCAGCTGCCTGTGTTGGGGTTGCAGCTGGAGGTGATGCAACCACTGCTGGTGCCTGAGCCGGGGCTGCAGCTTGTGACTGGGCAAAGGTATTGGGACAATGGAGGAAAAGAAGAAAAATTGAAAATGAAGAGAGTAAGTACTGTGGCTTCATCTTTATGTTGTTAAGATATAATGCTAGAAACAATGCAAAAATGCTAATGTAACTGAGCTTGATTTTTGTTATAAGTGCTCGATGTGCATAGAGGGGACAGTTTGAGGTTATATAGTTGTGAGCAGAGGATCAAGTTAGGTGCAATATACAATTTTAGTTACACAACTAGGTTGCAAGTACCTTATCTTACTCCAAAAGGTGGAGGGTCATCAATGGAGATGGAAATTTGACAATGCTGCAGCAGCTACTTTGCATGGAAAGTAGAAGGAAAACGAAACAAGAATCTCAGAAGTAGATTTCAAGTGGCAGAACATTTGAGCATACTTCTTAACATTATAACAAAATCATGTCTCAACTGCCTCCATCATGTCTATATACAAGCTTTTATTCTTCTACTGACTCTAACTACTTCCTTGACTAGCTCAACTGCTTTTCTAACTAATTAACTACTAACAGTAAAGACCAACCGTTATTCTTTCAGTGCTGTTATTGCTTCGTATTGTTCTCCTTCCGGCCTTCATCATGTCTCCTAGTTCGTAACATTGAGTAACATATAACTTTTTTTTTTCAGTTTTATTTAAAATATTCTTTATACTTTTAATATATTTTTTATATTTAAAAAAAATAATATTGAACCGCTGGCCAATATAATAGTTGGTTAGCAAATCAAGAGGCATCTCGCGGCAAGAAGATGTCAAGAGCATTGGATTTTGTTTTCAAGCCACTACAACCCTTCATGAAGGATCCGTTTTCTTGCAATAAGAATTATGGACTAGTGTTTATGGGCTTTTAAGGCCAAATAGGCCGGCTGGGTTAGTGCTTATGGGTCTCAATGCATTCTGGGCCGGGCTTAAATCATCCTTGGGTAAATGTTAATAAATTGGGCTATGATTCTTTATAACGTTGGCTAATTTGTTTTGGGTTGTACTCTTGGGTTAAATGGGTTTTGGTTAAGTGTAAACATGTAAAACAAATGATGAAAAAAACAATATAAAAAATAACATCAAATTTATGAGAATATATTGTGCATTATGGCCTAGTCTTTCAAAATAAAATAATTTTTTTCATATTTCATCACTGTAAAAAAAAAAAAATTTCCTTCTGTGCATTTGTTTACATAAAAAAAAGAGAAAAAAAAACAAAAATATTTTAGTATTCTAAAAAAAAAATACATGTTTTAGCAAAAAAAAAAAAAAAGAGGAGTTTTTATTTTGCATTGGCATCTAAGAAATTGCACCGCGTTCCCAAAAAAATCAAAATTTTTTTTCTTAAAATTTAATATGGCTTGTATGTTTTGGATCGTTTTAATGTGCTAATATTAAAAATAATTTTTAAAAAATTAAAATAATCATTGACATGCATTTCGACACAAAAAGTTATTTGAAAAGCAACCACTACCACACTGCCAAACATACTCTAAATAAAATCTTTTTCTGTTATTTTTTTATTTGTTTTATTAAAAAAACATCATATGTATATTTGGATTTAATAACAAATTTATTAAGTCTATGAAAACTTGATCAAAATTAAAAGATTTATTGAACCTACATATCCAATAAATTTGGGCTATGATTCATGATAACTTGGGCTAATTTGTTTGGGGTTGTACTTTTAGGTTTAATGGGTTTTGGTTAAGCATAAACATGATGAAAAAAAAAGATGAAAAACAAAATAAAAAAGTAATATAAAAAATAACATATGTGAGTATATATTGTGCATTGTGGCCTAGTCTTATAAAATAAAATCAATTTTTTCATATTTCATCATTGTAAAAAAAAAAAAAATTGTCCTTCTGTGCATTTGTTTACATAAAAAAAAAGAAAAAAAAACAAAAATGTTTTAGCATTCTAAAAAAAAAGATGTTTTAGCATAAAAAAAGAGTTTTTATTTTGCATTGGCATCTAAATAAAATATTCTTGTATTATTTTTTTATTTATTTTATTAAAAAAATATTATATATATATTTGGATTTAATAACAAGTTTATTAAGTCTATTAAGACTTGATCAAAATCAAAAGATCAATTGGACCTACATACCCTATAAACTAAATAAAAAAACAACTCTGGTTTTCTAAAAAAAAAAAAATAGCATGTTATTTACCTTTAATGCAAAAGGAAACCTAGAAATAAAATTTGAGAACTCTAGGCGTTAACTTGGAAACTAAAAATTCTAACTTTAATTTAGATTTTTCCGATAAGTCTCTTTATTTAGGATAAAGAGTTTTTTCTTCCTTTTTTTTTTTTGTGAACGACAAACCTCCTTCTTTAAAGATTGATAAAAGATTTTTACAAATGATCAAATTGATGCATCTTTCATTTTTGAGGACCAACATCAAATTTTCCTCAAATAATTAGAAATAAATTGGAAATAAACTAAAAAAAAAAGCAATCAAAAAGATAAAATTAAAAGAAAACACAAAGTAAAAATAATTTTTCATAGAAAAAAAAATACTATCAATATAACGTCATTCTTTCTTTAAATATAAATAATTTTTTAATTAAATTTTTAGAACTAATAGACCTCGTAACCATGTAAAAACCATGGTTGATCATAAAATCGATGTAGATTAGTAAAAAGAATTAGTTTATGGCACATTATCATATGTGGTTTGTTGTTTTTTTATTTTTTTATTTATTTTTCTCTTGAAAATATATTAAAATAAGTTTTTTTTTACACCAACATATTAAAATAATTTTAAAATATTAAAAAAATGTAAAAAAAATCAATTTTTTTTAAAATATTTTTAAAACGAAAAAATATATAGTTTTTGGTATCTTTGTAACCCTTTGTTTATAAATAATAATTAAAAAAAAAAGGGGGTTACAGCCAAGCTAAATTTGCATCCCTTCTGTCTAGTCTTTGTTTTAAAGTTGAACAACCTCATTTTCTTCGCTTAAAACACGTGAGTAGGAACTCGGTTTATGTGACTTGAAAACATTAATAGCATAATATAAATTGAAAATTTTGAATTGAGATAGTTCACAAATATGATTTCACAATATATTAGTGATATTATACAAGTACTCTCAATAATTTCAAAAAAGTTTAATTTGAAATAATATATTAGATAATAATATAAAATTATCTATTCAGCTTCACCAACCTACTTAAGTTTTTGAGATTGATACCAAAAATTTAAAAATTAAAATTACCATAAATTTAGTTCCTTTAATTTCACTATTTCATGATCGAGTTCCTCTAAAAACTTTAAAGGCTTCATTAAAATCATATTGTTTTTGCACAGGACGTGTCTAGCTAGTACGTACTGCTGATATGTCTATTCAACATTATTAAGATTGAAATATTAATTGTGATCTCTGTTGAAAGCTAGCTAAATGGTTCAATGGAGCTTAACTTGCTAGTCGTTTTCGTTCTCCACGTAAAGAACAAATCTAAACTTGTTCTCGTGTATGGTACGTTTGAATTGTCTATGGCAGCAAGCTCCTCCAATATTATTACTCATCCAAATTAATATTTGAGGTCTTCCTTTATGCGTGTGTGGTAGGAGTGAATTGTCAAGTGCATTTAATTCCTTTTATGGCTTCTTGCACTGAATTGTCAAGTGCAGCTTATCTTAATTTGCCCTCCATCACGCACTCTAACATTGAAGCTGGGCTCCAGCCTTTTTGGCTGTGAAAAATCAGTAACATATATATTTTATTCCTTTTACATTACATTTGATTTCAGAGCTGAGTACTGTTTGTCTTAAGATGGGGAATTGTGACATCCCAAAACGAGCGTTCAAAATCAAGGATATATGAGTGGTGTTGGTCGCTGACTGTTGTATGTTTTTTAGGGCGTTAAGCTTTGAAGTGGGCTCGCGTAACTAGAAATAAAATTGTGAGGATAATAAAGCTCAAAGCGGACAATATATTGCAGGTTGGGTCGGACTATTACAATTATCAATATTTAATTAGCCACCATAAATCAAGAATTAAATCTAGAAAAATCAAGGGTCTTTTTAGATTAATTTTTCATTCAACCATAATTTATTTAATTAAAATAAATTTCCATCAGATTCTTTGATATTATATTATAAACGTGATGACTAAACAATTACGAGTTTGAATCTCATTTATTTTTAATTAATAAAAATAAATATAAAATAATATGAGTTTGTGTAAATTTTGAAACCTAAATCATTTTTATTTAAAGAAATATATTAAAAAATAATATAAATGAAATTTTAAAAAGAGATTAAAAAAAAAATTCCAAATCATGAATAATTTATTCTCCCTTTCCAAATCATATGATACGATAATACTGTGGGCTCTCCCTGCTAGTGTGCTGGCCCTGTAGATACTGACAATGTTGACTTTCTGTTGTACACTTATTATGTATTCCGTGGAACTCTTGAACAAGAGTGTTAAATACGATGAGAAATCATACTCTTACAGCTTTTCTACGAGGTTGACGAGAAAGTTACCAAATTTTCCACTGAATAGATAATGGAGGGCCCACGTTGTCAAATTCAAGCAATTGAGAAGACTATCGATCACCCTTAACGACAAGGGAAGATAATGGAGGGCCAAAGTTGGATAATAATATAAAATTATCTATTGAGTTTCTCCTGAACACTTAAAATTTTAATTATATACCAAATTTTAGCTGCATCTATTTAAAGATTAAAAATCATTATTTTCATTTTATGCTTATTAACCTCTAAATAGGAAGAAAATTTTGTTTTATACTTTTATTTTATTTTTATCACTTTTTTAATACAAAAAGATATTTGAACTCAAGACTTTCTTTTGTAAAAAAAGAAATTGAGAACTTAATGGCAGTTAACTCAATACCAGAAAATTGACAAATACAAACGAAAACACCTACAAAAAAATTTCATCGGTATATTGCGATGTCTGTACCGGTAAAATTTTACATCCCTGTAACTATCGATAAACACCGATAAAAATATTTTCTCAGTATATACAGACAAAATTGCAATATATCGACACAATTAACTCGACGGTAAAGTATGTCCATAAATATGCTAAAGAAAAAACTTCCTCGATATATGCCAAGGAAAATATGGAGGGTATTACAGTGGGATTCAAAAAAGACAAATCATACGGTGACATGATATTTGTACTGATAAAATTATTATGTCAGTCATTTCATCAGTAATATTTAATTTATGACCTGACAATCGACCCTCATATCCCCCTTCCATGTATCCTTCTTTGTTATCCATTTTTTTCGGCATCAAACAGCCACCCCCTCCCCCCAATATCAACACAATTAAACCTCCCACAACAAATTCGTCCACCACAACACTCAGTTTGTCAATATTCGTGTTCTAATTCAATTCTTAGGATTCTCCACTTTAATTAAGTAAATCTATCCCTTTTTATTAGAACTCAATTTTAAAATGTTAATTTGTTTGCATATTTTTGTAGTATATGTATTTGTTTTGTATTTACTTGTTTTATAGTTTTTTTTCTCATACAAATTTGTTGTATGGATTTATGATTTGTACATGTTAAGATTTGTTTTAGATTTTGTAAAATTATATTTGTTTATAAATTGATTAAACTTATGTTGAATTGTTTTCTTAGGTGTTTTGTGATGAAATAAATAATAACTTATTTAACGAGTTTGTTTTATATTTTGTCAATTTTATTGCTGAGTTGAAATTTTCGTTAATTGTGTATAAATTTGAAATTATATAGATAACTTATAATGAATTAAGAGTATTATTAAAATAGATTGAATAAGTTTGAGCTAAACCAATATTTTTGTAAATTTATTTAGTTAACGTAATTAATTAATACATCTTGTCATTTTTATTTTATATAGGTTTGATATAAGTAACAGATGATCATTCATGGATGTATCGAGATTCACCCCAAGGGTTGCGGAGGATGGATTGTTGTGATGGGGTTTAGAATTTTATTAATTATGCACTATCTAATCCGAGAATTATTAGTGGAGGCGGTATTAGATGTCCATGCAAGTGGTGTAAATTTCATGTTACGTTTGTGATTCCAATGGGTAAAAAGCATCCAAATACCAAGACTATTAAATTTCAATTTGACTTTACAAACGACATCACCGATGAAAATATTAAAAATATTAATATTTAATGTTTTGTCGGTAATTCGTTGGTAACACTAAATTATAAGACAAGAATCAGAACAAACAAAGCTTGATCTTCTTCTCTCTTCTCTTCTCTCTCTCCTTCTGAACCGAAATCAAACATCATATTCTCTTCTTATTCTTAGGTATGTTGTCTTTTTTTCAATTTTTTTTTGGGTTTATTAACAATCTCTTTTTTTTGTTTTTATTTTTTAAAATTATCAATCGAAATTAAGCACGCCATTAAGGTGATAATTTTTCATTCATTTTCTTCTTTTTGTGTTTTTTTTTGCATTATTTTTGTTTTTTGTTATTATTTATGTTCAATTTTGTGTTCTTAATAATTTTATGAATTAATAGTTATGTTGAATTTTGCAGAGTAAAAATATTTAAGAAAAAAATGATTATTTTTACTTTAAATTATTTTTTACTTTAAATTTCTACAGAGCATCATGCGTTTCCAAACAACGAACAAAGGAAGGTTCAATCCTGCTCATCATGTAAATGGTTTTTTGTTAAATGAACCAGATGTCACAAAACGATATTATTGAAGCTTCAATCATGGTTGAATGGTAGCCTTTATCAATAGTATGGGGATTGAGGGCAAATATATATCACAATTAGCTGTGAATATTAATGGGTGGAGCAATGAGCTGTCTCTATGTTTTTCATTTGTTGATTCTACTTTCCGTCCAGAAAAAGTCACAGACAGGCACATTGAAGGAGTACATGGATCTACATGATTCCACAATGAAAGTTTCACCAACTAATAGACTGTTATCGTGTTCTTTGGGTTGGAAATTCTTTGGGTGGGTATTGTTGCTAGCTTCTTACAGTTGATTATTTTGCCTACGGAAGCTCTTGTTTCTTTTCAATTGTCAATTCTCAAAAAGAAAAGAAAAAAAACTTTAGTTATTGTTCTTTTAATTTTTTCAGCGATAACTTAAAATTTTATTCCACGGTATTGATTTTCAATTTAAAGTCGGAATATTCTCAAACCCTTCATATATGTGACAGTACCAACATAATTTGAAAGAAATAAAGTTTGATGATGAAATTCATATTACAAAAATTTATTGTTCCAGTTGACAATTGTAAAGAAGTAGCTAAACACTATGAGAAGAGATCTCCCAAACTTATTGTGCAAAATGCCTTGGGCAGTGGAGGCCACTTGGCTGTAAGATCCAAATAAATTTTTTCCATTGTAGGCCGAGATTGGGGATTGGGATGCAAGCATGCAAGTGCAATTTTCATCATGTGGACAACGCCCTCTGCTGCTCCTTTTTTAGGAAGCGAGATGCGTTGGTCTAACACATC
>Ga0325400_1002137_pt1 | contig 17084 bp, 18 predicted proteins | sample PopdelMetagenome_2_FD_205662 | JGI IMG/M metagenome (GOLD analysis project Ga0325400, IMG submission 205662) | Populus deltoides microbial communities from Bellville, Georgia, United States - Xylem-PdKOR-R1 | ecosystem: Host-associated > Plants > Phyllosphere > Stem > Wood/Secondary xylem... | reverse complement strand
TGAGAACGCAAAGTATCACATCGGGTATTATGCAGACACAGCTGAGTTTCGGTCGTGGGTGTCAATAAACATGCGCTGGTCGCGAAAGGCCCAACTAGTATTCACAATTCACGGGATTGGACGCCCGTTCAATGGAAGCTTAATCTGCGCTCCGTTTCTTGAGTTCAAGGACGTGGACGAGGAGGGACAAACCAGGAACGCATTTGTTCCGGTCGCGGATGAGGGATTTGTCTTCTTCTACAACGAAAGTGAGGATAGGCTGATAAGCCGCTTCCGAGTCTGGCGTGAGGCCGTGTTAAAAATATTTCTCAAAGAGCTTACGCAGAGTCTTTGATAAGTCGAAATACGCTCGGGAGACTAGTTCAGTATGATCGTGGGTCTTTTACAAAAAGGCCTCTGCGCGTCCTAGGACCGCGCTCTATCTCCGCTGTGCTCCGACCGAGCCACCTTGCCGGCGTCTCGTCCCTGACGGGTGACGATCGCTCGCGCGGGGCGGGCAAGCCCGCCCTGATGCCGCCGGCGATGCCAGCGACGTTAGTCCGCTAGGAGGGAAAGGGGAGCGCCGCCCCCCTCTCCCAGCAACGGCAATCAGCCGGGCCGTGGCTCCTCCGCTTGCGCTCCGTGCGCCCGCACCACCCCGGCAGATTCCCGCGGCCCCCTCACCCCCTGCTGTTCGCCACGAGGCAGGGCCGATGGCCGAGGGCCATCGCCCCGAAGGCGATGTGAGGAAGGAAAACGGGACATGGACCACGACAATCGCGAAAGCTGGCTGAACCGGGTGGCGAGCGAGTTGGCGCCGCTATTTGAGACGCTGGACGCCCCCCTGCCTTCCCGCGTGCGCGTCGCGATCAGCTTCACCAGCCGCGGCGCCAAGGGCGAGGCGATCGGCGAGTGCTGGGACAACCGGTGTGCAGCGGCGATGGGCACTTTGAAATCTTCATCCGGCCGGACATGGCGCACGCGGCTGATGCGATGCCGGCGCAGATCGCGACTATCCTCGCGCACGAGCTGGTCCACGTCGCGGTCGGCATCCCGGCCGGGCACGGGAAAGCGATTAAACGGATTGCGGTCGGGCTCGGCCTGGTCGGGCGGATGACCGCCACGACGCCGGGTGACCCCTTCCTGGCCGCGGTCGCACCCATCCTCGTCGCAGCAGGCCCCCTCCCCCATGCCCGGCTCGATACCGGCGCCGAGACGACGCGACCGAAGAAGCAGGCGACGCGCTTGCTCAAGTGCGAGTACGAGACGTGCGGGTACACCGCCAGGACCGCTCGTAAGTGGCTGGAGACGGTCGGCGCGCCGCTGTGCCCGACCGAGGCGCATGGAGTCGTGCAGCACAATGCGCTCGACAGCGGCGACGAAGCCGAACCCTGATCTCCCGGCCAGCAAATAACGATTGTACGATCCTGCCATCCTGCATATCGTCAAACAAACACAATTGAAGGTGTGCACACGTGCAGATAATCACACTTGCAGCTCAAAAGGGAGGAGTCGGCAAGACAACGCTAGCGGTTAATCTGGCAGTCGCCGCCCAGGCGTCCGGGATCAAGACGGCGTTGTTCGATCTTGATCCGCAGGAGAGCGCGACAGCGTGGAGCGAACGCCGAACGGCCGAGCTACCTCATGTCGAGCCTATCAGCGCGCGCAGGCTCAACCAGGCGATCGACGCGGCCGAAGCTAACGGTTTCGCCCTCACCATCATCGATACGCCGCCCGCCGCCGGCTCAGAGGCTGCGGCCGCGGCGCAGCGTGCCGACCTCATTGTCATCCCGTGCCGCCCTTCGCTGATCGATTTGGACGCGATCAAGCGTACCGCACAGCTCATTACCAGCACCGGGCGACCGGGCGCGGTCGTGCTGAACGCGGCTCCCCCGACCGCCACGACGCTGCTGGACGACGCACGGACACTCGCCGAAGCGACCGGATTGCGAGTGGCGCGTGCCGTGTTGCGGGAGCGGAGCGCCTACCGCGCGGCATGGCCCTACGGTCTAGGCGTCATCGAGCACGAGCCGAAGGGCAAGGCCGCCCAAGAGGTTGCAGCCTTGCAGAAACATCTATTTGATGATCTGATGTCGTGCACACCTGCAAATGTGAAGGCTTGAACATGGCAAAGCGGACTTCCTTGCTGGCTCCAGCCATGGCGCCCCAATTGCGCCCCGAGGCCGAGCAGGACAATGGACCGGTCGTTTCACCGCTGCCGGCGAGCGCAGCGCGATCAAGCGGCAAGCGGCCGGGTAAGTACCACCTCGGCGCTTATTTCGATCCGGCCGATCCAACGGCCGAGGCCTTCCGAGTGCTGGCTGCGCGAACCAGGCGCAGTCACCAGGACCTTCTTGCCGAAGCGATCGGCGAGTTGGTCGCCAAGTACGAGGCCGACAAGCAATTCGGCCGAGCTTGACAATGTGCACACCTGCATGATTGCAGAACAGCAGGATTGATGCCGGGTGACCAAACGCCAGAACCCCAACCCTGAGTTCGACCTGTTCATCCCGCTGATGGGCGACCTCCCGCTGAAGGATCAGCGGGAGACGATGGAGCGGCCGTTCTTCTCGCTCCAGAAGCGCAAGCGGGTGAAGCCGATCGAGTATAACAGCCCGGATGGCGAGACGTGGGTGAAGATCGAGGCGATCCCCGCCTACGGCATGGCGACCATCTGGGATGCCGATATCCTCATATGGGCAGCCTCGACGCTCAACCGGATGCGGGAGCAGGGGGCGAATGACATTCCCCGAACGCTGAGAACCACGTCCTATGACCTTTTGCGGGCCATCAAGCGCGATACCAGCGGCCGAGCCTACCAGGAGCTGCAAGCAGCCCTCCAGCGGCTTCAGACGACCTCCATATCCACGTCGATCCGCGCTCCGAAGCGCCGCACGAAGGCCGGCTTCAACTGGCTCGATAAATGGACGCTGGAGGTAGACCCCGAGACGGACCAGCCTCGGGGCATGACCATCACCCTTTCCGATTGGGTCTATGAGGGCATCGTGGGGGAGCGTTCGCTGCTCACCATGCACCAGGATTACTTCCTGCTGACCGGCGGGCTGGAACGCGCCCTGTACCGGATCGCGCGCAAGCACGCCGGCAACCAGAAGGGCGGATGGACGTGCCGGGTGGAGGTGCTGCGCGACAAGACCGGCAGCGACAGCAAGCCCAAGGAGTTCAATCGGATGCTCCGCAAGGTGGTGGAGGCCGACCAGCTCCCCGATTACGCGATGGAGATGGCGACGACGGCAGACGGCAGCCCTGCCGTGCTGTTCCGGTTGCGGGGGGAAGCGGAGGCCTTGGCGCTGACTGCCAGGCTGGACGCCGAACAGGAGCGGCGACACCGCTTCGACGCCGATCGCCGCCGTGTGACCGAGGTGGACGACCTCATGGACAGGCTCGCCGGCGGACGCTGACTATCGTGGTTTCACACACCGCCCTGAGCGAGACACAAGCAGGGGCGTCCCAAAGAGGGGCAAGGAGAGCGTCCCACAGGCAGTAATAGCCGCGCTGGCGACCAGTTGATCATCGTGGTTTCACACACCGGAGCGTCGTGGGATCACACACCCTACAATCGTGGGATCACACACCGAATCACGTGGGATCACACACCGCACCCTCTCTGAAAGCCGCGGAATTCCTCACTTTTCGGGCCCATTTTCACGCCTTAACCTTCTTAACGATTCCTATTTAACAGAATCTCTTAACCGGCCGGCGGAGATCGCGCTGGCAGGGAAGATACAAGCGGAATTGCCCCTGCGGGGCCAATACGCCTTTGCTGCGTGCCGGCTTCGCCGTCACCAAGGCGGCCTTACGGCCGCAGGCTTCCGAAGAAGCCAAGCCGATCCGGCGGTGTGTGCTTGCGTCGTTGCGCGTGCGGAGAGGGCGGGGTGAGGAGATACCCCGAAGCTCACCGTTCGGGTCGACCGACCGAGAGGTTGACTGGCAGGACGCGGTTGATGCCGGCGAACGTCACAAACCCGGTGCGCTCGGGCAGGGTACGGATGTCGGTCGCGAGCTGGACGGGCGAGCGGGCATATTGGCTGGAGAACGAGGTGTTCTCGCCGGTGGACGTGCGGTTCTGCGACTGGCGGCTGCGGCTCGTGGCGGTCTGGGTGCGGGTTTCTTCATATTCCGCCTCGCCCAGCTCACGCGCGACCCGCTCGGCGAGATCGATCGCGGTGCAGCGCAGGAACAACCGGTTGGAGAAACAACCGAACAGGGTCTGCGCGGTCTCGCGGCCGTAGCGCTCGACGAGCTGGCTCAGGTCCTGGATCGCGGCGACCACCGCGACGTTGCTCTTGCGCAACCGGGTGACGGCCTCCTTCAACCCGCCGATCGTGCCGATCGAGTCCAGCTCGTCGATGATGATCCAGGTACGGTGGGTGGCTGCCTGTTCGGCGCGCTCCAGGCCGGCGAGGACGAGCATGTCGATCCAGGCGGCGATCGCCGGCCCCTGTGTGCCCTTCTCCATGTCGCGATAGGGTAGCCATAGCCAGCGCCGATCGTCGCCGGTCATGTAGCGGCGCAGCGAGAAATCGCCCGACGTGCCGTATTTCCAGCTCGCCAGCTTCTCAGCCAGATTGTTGCGGACGCTGACCAGGTAGCGATCACCGCCCTCGGCAAGCAGCGAGGCCGCGGGTGTGCCTTCCAGGACCGGGGCAAGGGCAGCGGTATCCCAGGCCGTGGCGATGGTCAGCAGCTCCTTGTTGGTCGTTTCCGTGCCGACCTGCTCGCAGATCGCGGTGAGGAAGGCCTGTGCCTTGCGGACCCACTCGCCCGAATCTCCACCGCCGGTCACTGGCACGACCGCGGCGACGAACCGTGCCCATTCGGAGGGACGGCGGACCTCGTTGCGCAAATCCCAGCCGAGCGAGGCGTCATCGCCGGCGGACAGTACCAGGTCCTCGTCGCGCCGGAACGAGCGGGAGAGATCGTGCCCGGCATCGAGGACGATCGCGCGATCCCCACGGCGGCGGATGTCGCCGAGGAGCTGGCGGAGCGCTACGGTCTTGCCGGTGCCGGTCGATGCGCAGATCAGGCTGTGCAGCGTCTCGACATCGGGCGGCATCGGCACGCTGCCGAAGCGGACCAGGCCGTGGCGCGCCGCCTCGTCGCCGATCAGGTTCATGCGGGCGTCGGCCGAGGCTTCCGCTTTGGTCAGCTCGCGCTTCTGGCGGCGCGCATCGTCGAGGATGAAACGGACATCGGCATCGCTTGGCTTGATGGCGGCGAGGGCGCGTTCGTCGCGACGGCGCCGGCGATCGTCGGCCGGGTTGAGCGCACGGGCGACCAGGCCGGCGACGAAGGCGGGCATGTCGGTGCGCGCGATCAGCGTCGTGCCGCGCATGTGCCGGCGAGCCACAGCCGGTTGCGCTGGCCTGGCGAGCCACAGGCGATAAACCATCCCTAGCGCGCTCAGGAGGCCCGTAGCGCCTCCCAGGGCCAGCGTGACGGTCACAGCCTTGGTGTAGGCTGGATAGGCGGCGTAGGCTCCGGCAAGATAGAAACGGAGATGGGTCCAGAACACGAACCAGTGGGCGGGTTGGGTCTTATCGCCGAGCGCGAAGCCGACCCAGCGCGACAGCGAGGTCAGCCCATTCACGCCGGGGGCCATACCGAGTTTCAAGACGCCGGCGATCAGCGGAAAGGTCAGGGTCGCCATCATGGCGGCAACAAGCAGCGCCAGTACGACCAGGCCGGCGATCCGCCAGCCGGGGTGGGTGCCGGCGGTCATTGATCCGAGCCGCCGGGCGGGCGGGGGTTAAGCATGTCCACCATGCTGAAAGGCACCTTGCCGTCGATGAAGACCTTCGGCCCGGTGGTTTGCAGCGCCGCCAGCTGCTCGACATAGTGGTGCTTGCCGCCTTGCTCGAACTGCTCGAATGCATAGCGGCCCCGTGCCAGCTCGGTGGTGCCGGGGAGCTTCGCGGCGATCATGCCTGGGGAATAGGCTGAGACGATCAGCTCGGGCCAGCCGGCGGCCTCGTCGTCGGGATAGTAGAATGCGGCGATGAAGGAATCCGCCATGAGCGCGCTGGGCTGGTCGTTCCAGCGCAGTAGAGGGGCCACCGAGACGGCACCGGCCTCAATGAGAGCGGGGCCGTTGAAGACGCTCAGGAAAGCCCCGACCTCCGCTTCGCTGTCGAGCAAGGTGAAGCACGGTTCCGGGCCGGTGGGGTCGGTGAGGGGAGGTTTGGGACAATAGGCGATGGCATAGGGCATCACGTCCATGCCGCGATCGTAGCGCATCATCTCGAACAGATCGGCGTACGTCAGCAAGGGAGACGATGCCCTGCGCTTGGCGAATGGATTACGCATCGTGGTCGTCTCCACCGGAAACGGATTTGAGCTTCTCGATGAGCCCTGCGACCGCTTTCTTGTCGTGATCGCGCAAGGGTTCGGCATCGAGAATGGCGAGCAGGCGGCCCGCTAGGCTTTGGGATCGAACCGCTTGCGAGATCACTGCGGCGCCAACGATGATCTTCTGCCGGGTGTCTTCGGAGCGGGCTTTGTCCTTGAGGCGGGCGAGGTTGGCCTGCGCCTCCGCGATCTTCTGTTCGAGCGTGCGAGCCATGATAATCTCCCGAAGTGACGAGGCTCGCACGAAGCCATAAACCCCGTCAATCGTCCCGAACGAAGAATGAGTGAAGGGCACGCTTATACATTGACGATCGTCAATGTGCGTGGTCTCTAGGGGCTGTGCCCCGCCGACGGCTCCCCGAGCGCTTGCGCGCTATGAGGCTCCCGCCTCAAACTCCGGCCAGCGTCATGGCGCTGGACCCCGTTTCGTAAGTGGCGATCTACCGCTTCTCGGCCGCGATCATTTCTCGCGCCAAGGGGCGCTCGTCGGTCGCGGCGGCAGCGTATCGATCGGGTGCCGAGCTGGTGGATGAGCGGACGGGCGCGGTGCATGACTACACGCGCAAGTCCGACATCCAGCACAGCGAAATCATGGCGCCAGAGGGGGCACCTGATTGGTCGCTGGATCGACCGGCGTTGTGGAACGCGGTCGAGGCAGGCGAGCGGCGGAAGGACGCCCAGCTCGCCCGCGAAGTACAGCTTGCCTTGCCGCGCGAGCTGGACGCGGATCGGCAGATCGCGCTCCTTCGCGGGTTCGTGCGCGACGAGTTCGTGGCGCGGGGGATGGTGGCGGACTTTTCGCTGCACGATCATACCGGCAGCGACGGACAGCCCCAACCGCACGCGCATGTGATGCTCACCATGCGGTCGATCGACGAGACTGGGTTCGGGTTGAAGGTGCGCGAATGGAACAGTGACGAGCTGCTGGTGCATTGGCGCGAGCAGTGGGCGCACCAGGCCAATGCGCAGCTCGCCGAGGCGGGCGAAGAGGCGCGGATCGATCATCGCACGCTGGCGGCGCAGCGCGCTGAGGCACAAACCTACGCCGCGGCTGAGCCGGAGGGCGAGCGGCGCGATGCGCTGGAGACGCGGGCGGCCGGGATGGATCGCGAGCCGTCGCCATACCTGCGGGCGTCCTGGTACATGGAGCAGAAGGCGCGGGCCGCGGCCGAGGCGGCGGGGCTGACCTATGAGCCCGTCACCGATCGTGGGGGCTGGTTGGCCGAGGTCCGGACGATCGCGGCCGAGCGGTTGGAGGCGGCGAGGATGTTCGCGCAGGAGCTGGCTCAGCGGGCCGCGCAGACGTGGCGGCATTGGACCGGGCAGGACCGCGAGGGAGTGCCGGCGAGCGAGGCAGGTGGGGATGCTGCCGATCGGTTGCGGCGGGGTAGGGAAGCGGCGCAGGCGGGGCAGTCCGCTGCGCCAGCGTCATCGGCGGCCGAGCTGCTACAGCGCGCCGGTCAGGTCGCCCAGGGCGGGCAGGGGCAAGGCGCCTCGGGTGCCGATCGCCTGCAACGTGCCAGGGAGATCGCCCAAGGTCAGGGGCAGGGACCATCACGCCCACGCGATGAGCAGGGACAGGATTGATTGGAGCTGATGGGTCGTTCCTCGCTTGCCGAGGAGTAGGCCCACGATACCGGGGACCGCCGGCACCGTGGGCTCAAACGTGACCGATCACGCGCACTCGGGCAACGCCAGCAGATTGTCGTTCCACTGACCATCCGCATAGGTCCGCAGGTAGGGGCCGTTCTGCCCGTCTACGATACCAATGTCGGCACGCTTGCCGTTTACGCGCGTGAAGAAGGTATTGGTCTTGCTGCGAATGGACTGGATGACTTCGCTACGAGTCCATTTCCATTCGCTGCCGCCAAGGTGCGTAATCCCCTCGTACGTATTGTTACGCGGCTGCTTGTTAATGCAGGTGACCTGAACGTCAGCCATGATCGACTCTCCTAATTGATGGTGTAGCGCTTCCACGGAACCCGGCTCGGGGAGACATGCGACATGAAGCGCGCGATGTCGGTACGGCCGAAGTAGGTGGGGCGGCCGGACGAGTCCTGCGCCATCAGAACGACAGGCATCCCGGGGAAAACAGACCCGAACGAGCGGATCGCCGACTGAGCTTCCGTTCGATTATCAACGACGTGGCGCTTCACCACGACGACCGCGAAGGTCACTCCTTGCTCGCGGAGAACCGCGCCTTCGATCTGCATGACCGCTCCCTTCAGCTCTCACGCACGGTGGTGTGCGGGCTGGCCTTGCCGTGCGCAGTGGTGACGTAACGGCCGCTGATCGCGCTCCGATAGTGACCGCCGGAGCTGCCGCCCGAATTGGATTCCCGCACGGTCGTGCGGGGGCTGGCCTTGCCGTGAGCCGAGGTCACGAACCGACCGCTGATCGCGCTGCGGTAGTGGCCGCCACCGCTCTTACCCTTTGCCATGCAATGTCCTTTGCATCTGTGACGATCGATTGCTACCTTGCAATCGCATGTGGAATATTTGCGAGGTAGGTGTGTGATTGCAAGAGTGAAATTATGAGCCGCGGTCATTTTGATGCCGAAGGCTTTTTTGCTGCCCTCGATGCGCAGCGGCAGGGGCGGAACATCACGTGGAAAAAGGTGGCTGACGAGTCCGGGGTGAGTGCATCCACGCTGACCCGGCTGGCACAAGGTAAGCGCCCTGACGTAGATAGTATGGCATCGTTGATTGGCTGGTCTGGGCTAAGCGCCGACAGCTTTGTTGCGGGTTTAGAAGAAAGGCTCAACGAAGCTGAACCATTAGCGAAGATAACTGCCTATCTAAGAGCAGATCGGAATCTTACCCCCGAAGGGGCCACCGCGCTCGAAGCCGTGCTCAAGAGCGCCTATGAGAGACTGCGAAGGACGTAAGGATGAATTTGCGGCGTGGCTTCAAGGCCGAAGCGAATGCACTTTCACGGGAGTTCAGGCAGGAGCTGGGGATCGAGCTTTACGATCCCCTCTGCCCGTACAATCTCGCCGAGCATCTTGGAGTGCCGGTAGTTCCGCTAAGTGATTTTGCGAACGATAACCCTGAGGCCGTCGCCTACTTCGCCACCCTGAGAGGGCAGAAGGACTTATCTGCGTTGACCCTCTGCCTCGGCACCAAGAGGCTGATTATCTACAATGACAGGAGTTCGCCGAAGCGGCGAGCGGCCGATCTTGCTCATGAGATCAGCCACATAGTGCTGCATCATCCGCCTATGTCGCCATTCGATGCCGACGGACGGAGGCATTACGACGACGATCTCGAAGGTGAGGCAAACTGGCTCGGGCCGGCCCTTTTGGTGTCCGAGGAGGCCGCACTGCACATCGTGGAGCAAGGCTTTAGCATCCAGGGAGCTTCGACCATCTACAAGGTGTCAGAACAGCTCGTTCGGATGCGCTTGGGTGTGACGGGAGCCATGAAGCGTGTCGCCCGCAGGGCGGCCTAGCGCGAGGTCTCCCACTTTCCTGCATCGCGGCGCTCTGGCACGCAGGGCCCCCATGTACGGCTGGAACTCCCACCGTGTTGCGCTTGCCGACCTGATCGCGTTCGCGTGGTCGGCACCCATGCGTGAGCTTGCCGCGCAAGTGGGCCTGTCGGATGTAGGCCTCAAGAAGCTGCTGCGCTCCTATGGCGTATCAGGTCCGCCGCAAGGCCATTGGAATCGGGTGCATGCCGGGCGGTCGGTATCGGCGCCACCCGCAGCGCCGGTCCGAGAACCCGGTAAGAGGCCTTACATCCATGTGGACGGTCGGTTCGCCCACCTGCCCGAGGCTCCCCTTCCGTCATCGGCCGGGCCCTTCGCATCCGCCAAGGTTCCGGAAGACTTGGACGAACTGCGCGCGCAGGAGCTGAAGGCAATCGGGCGTCCGGCATCCGCCGCGAAGATCACGATCCAGCATCCGGCGATCCGGACGTTGCTGGCACGCGACGAGAAGGAGCACGCCAGGGCGGCCGAGAACCGGTGGCATACGCCCAACGTCCTCTACGACAGCCCGTTCGAGCGGCGCCGGCTCCGCATCCTCAATGCCGTGTTCCTGACGCTTGCCCGCAGGGGGCACGAAGCCACGTCGGATCGGCAGGATTACCACACGGAGTTCGCCGTCATCATCGGTGACACACATGTCGCCGTGGCACTTGACGAGGCAAGCAAGAAGGCCGGTGCCTACAACCGCTACAGTGCACCTCGCCCCGACCCGAAACGCCCGGCCTCCGTAAAGCTCAGGCTTAGCGCAGGCACCGCATCCTGGCAGGATGACGATGCCGGGACGCTGGAGGCTAAGGTCGCGGAGATTGCGGCAGGGCTGATCGTCGAGGGCGAGCGGGCGTACCGAGTTCGTCTGCGCGAGCTTGAAGAGCAGGCGGAGCGTCAGCGTATCGAAGCGGAGCAGCGTCACCAGGAACGGCTACGGAAAGCCAACGCCGATCGGGTTGTGGCGCTGATCGAGAGCGGCCGGTTATTGGCGGAGGCGGAGAACCTGCGGAACCTGATTGCCCGCGTTGGGGAGGCTGTCACGGCCGGCCGGCTGGAACTGTCGACAGACCAGCTCGCCGAATGGCGCCAATGGGCCGATCGGGAAGCCGACAAGCTAGACCCAGTGATGTCAGGACAGGTTCGGGTACACCTGCTGCCGCCAGTTTGCGATTGATCCTTCAGCTGCGGCAGCGTCAGAACCGTTCGGTTTTGACGCCGGCTTACCGCTTCGATCCGTAAGAGTGGAAAAACCGGTGACAGAGCAGGCTAAGTCACCTGGCCCCGGATCAGCAACTTGGCGACGACAGCGGAGACCTGGTTCTCATAGCCCCCCTTCGCCATGCGGTTGAGATGTACGCGCAACCACGCCTCGTCATACAGGTCCCAATCCTGCTCCGCGAAATGAGCCTTAAGGGCGTCCCGGTCGGCATCAGTGCTGATCTTGCCGCAGGCCAGGCCGAGCCGAACGGCAGGCCGCTCGGCACACGCGCCGCTTTCGACAAACTGCCGGCATAGCCGATCGAGGACAACACGCCGGGTGGTCGGTTCATTGAACAGCTTGTAGCGGCTGGCGGCATCCGGTGTCGGATTGACAAAGCCGGCGATGGCGACGCCCCGGCTGTCCAGGTAGCTCTTGCACTCGATCGCGCGCAGCATGTTCTCGCGCCCGCTATATGCGACAATATCGAGTTCCCATCGGGGCGAGGACGGTCGGCCTATCTCGCGCTTTTCCGCTTTGGTCAGTTCGACCTTCACGGACGTGCGTACCCAATAGCCCTCATGCCACAGGATTTCGCTAACGAGCTGCTCGAAAGCATCCATCAGGCCGCACCCATCAAATATGACAAGTGAGAAGCGATAAAAGCACAAATAAATTCACGGTAGATAATTAAAGCTACCTCCCTTTGCAGAGACCAATATAGAGCTTTTCTATAGCAATGCTATTGGCCGGCAAAAGACTCTTGTTCCTCTTCATCTCCTTAGAAAGCCGCGAAATCTCTGCATGAATTGTATTTTTGTCTTCATACTCTGGCATGTAGACAGGAGGCCTAATCTTAAACGACCTGTTGTCGGAGGAAGCGTAAATTAGCTTCGCGACGATGGAGGAGTTCAGGATGCCGGCAACGTAGTATGCCTCCTCCTCACTAATAAGTCCCCCTGACACGCGCTCGCACATCGAGACGGCGTGGTTCTGAAACAGGTATCGCTTCTTTCCGCCCCATGGCATCGTCTTCTTCGTCACAACCGTGGCGCGCCACTTGGTATTGTCGCGATAAGCGACATAGCAATCACGGAAGGAGTATGGTCCGGTCCGCGCCAGTCCATAAAACTCTCCCTCTGCACGGAGAGAGTCGCTGTAATGTGTCTGCTGCTCCAGTATCTTTTTATACTTTTCGAAGAACTGTAGTAGCAAAGGTGATTTCTTCCTCAACGTCGCCTTCGATACAGGGGCATAGGGATTAGAAGATTCATAAGGAAACACGACTAGGATGTCGGGATCGTCATAGGCCATGGCTTCGATACCCGGCCCTTTCACAAGCGGGAACAGATACTCTGTTTCGAGAAGGACCTTTTGCGGCGGTATTTTATATTTTGACTTTCCGACCTGGATGTTCCTAACCCAGACAGTGCCCGTCCTGGGTCCTGGGCTGTCGTATTTGAAAAGTAGAAGCTCCTGTGGGTAGAACTCCACGCCCTCCCTGCCGACATACGGACACTTACCGGCGATCTTCTTAAACTTATTCAGTTCCGAAGGCGTAACGGCGAAGGTGTAGCCCGTGCTTCCCTTTACGATCTGGCCGGCAACTCGCGACTCAGCATCCAGCTTTTTCAAGGCCTCTTCGAGCGATCCCCACAAGTGAGCTTTCGATCGGCGGTCGTTTTTGACGTAGTGCGTGACCGGTATCAGCGCCTTCTGGGCGTCGGTAGCCTCGAAGACATATGTCATGAAATCTTCTTTGACGGGATCGAAGGGATGGCCCGCGTCGGACCAATCGTAGAGGGCGGTTAGAGAGCAATGCTCTCCCCCAACTGCACGCCGCCAGCCTTCATAGGATGCCTGGTTGGCCAGCTCCCTAGGCATCAGCAACGCCATCCGGCCGCCTGGCGCCAACCAGTTGGCTGCCGCTACGTGCGCGATCAGGGCGCAGACATTCAGATTGATGCCGCCTGTGCGGCCGGCACCCGAAAACAGGCCCTTGTCAACGCAGAGCGCCTTGACCTTCTCGCGATAGCCTGACGGCAGCGATTTCCAGTCGATCCAGGGTGGATTGCCCACGACGTTGGTGAATGGTCCAATCTCGGCGGTTGCGATGAAGTTCGCGATCACTCGGGCCCAGATGCCATTCCACTGGCGCTTTTCGAGGTCGATGATCTGGTCAGCAAGCTGCCCTACCCGTCGATGTATGATCTCGTTCTTATCGCCCGCCCCGGCCTTTTCCAGCAGGTACGATCTGGCGTCGTCGTAACTTCCAACTTTGATGTTACGTTCGAACTCAAACATCACTCGGGCGAAGTCGAGAAGATCAGCTGCCATCGCAACTGGTATGTCGATACTCAACGGCGTTTTTAGCGTCTTTAGTTCATAGTGGATGAAGTCCACACCTTCGAGATTGACGCGCGTGGGTAGATTCGACGCATCGCCCAGGTAGACAGGAATGGCTATCTCTTCATCGAAGTCCTCAAGTAGGTCGGCAATGTGGATGAAGAAGTGGATGCGCGATGTCAGCACCGCGAGCGGATTTAGATCAATCCCGGCAACGCGCTTGATGATTTCCGAGGCGAGCTGTTTCGGCTCTAGCGAGACGGACTCGGCCCTGATCTTAGCGATAGCGGCGATCACGAATGTGCCCGATCCGCAACATGGATCTAGTGCCGTCCAGTCCTGTTCAGGGTCAGAGCTTTCAATCACATGCTCTGCCAGCCAATATGGCGTGTAGAACTCGCCAAGACTTGCCCGGACGACTTGCGGGACCGTCGCTTCATACAGCGAACGGAATAGGTCCACGGCCTTCGCGCTCTCGAAAATTGTCCGCGTGTCTTCGTATCGAGCCAGAGTCGTCAGTATGTCGCGGATGCCATCCGATATAGAGTCATCCCACTGGTTCTCGTCGGCATACCAGGAGAAAAAATCTCCCTCTAACAGGTTGAGAATGCCAATCTGCCGAAAAAGCTCTCCGTCCTCAAGCGTTGCGACAAAGGACTGCATGACATCATGCGATGCCGCCGTGAGAGACTTATAATCTTGTAAAACGGTGCCAAACTTAACATCAGACACGACTCGATACGCAATCATCTTTAGGATGATCGCGTAGGAGGTGTGTAGGGAGAATAGCGCCCTGTACTCCATCGTCGGTTCGCTGATCTTGACCGAGAAAATCGCCGATAAAACGTCGCGTCGATCCTGGATGCGCTTCTGCTGGGACTGATCCTCGTGCGCTAGGCGGAACAGGGCCTCCCACTCCGTTCGTAGCATCTCAGTTTTCAGGGTCGCTTTGTACGCGAGGATGTCGTTCAGTTTCCGCGCAACCTCGAACACGATGCCATCCTGCGCGGAGCCGCAGAAGTCACGAATAAGGTTGGCTGATGTTAGCGCGCTCTTCTCAAGCGAGATGACCGACCGGACGAGGCGCTCTAGTGTCTTGCCATCGAGAGGCGCGAAGGCTCCGACGCTTGTGCCGTCCGGACCGACACGCAACTCAAGAACCTTTGCCCCATCGGTGAGATAGCCGACGATCTCGTTGCCCAGCTCGGAGGATAGCGCTTCAGCATAGTCCGTGAGCTGGCTCACGGCGCTGTCCTGCATCGCCTGGGTGCGCAGGGTTGAAGGTTGCTTGTATTCGATAATGAGCGCGCCGATGCGACTGTCTGTGCGTCCTCTGGCCGTGTGGCGACGGGTCTTGATCGGTATCTCTTTCTGCGGATTAAAAGAGAGGCCGATGTCCCGCATCACAGCGTAAAGGTTAAGCTCAAAAGACGACTCGACCGTTGCCTCGTTCGGCGCGGACTTACTAGCGCTGACGATATCGCGCGCAGCATCTTGCAGCGCGTTCCTGAACAGCGGGTCTTGGATGGCTTGTGAAACAAGCTTCTGTTTCAAGGATGACGCGGCTAGTTGCATGTAACACTTCTAAAATTAGGGTTTAAAGCATCGTCCCGGATGAGATCGGCGCTGCTACTTAGGCAGAAGCCACGGCGCTCCTTCCTCCCGGAATGTGTCGGTAGAGGGTTGCCTGGGTGACGCCGAGCTGCGCTGCTACCTCCACCACGGAGATATGAGGATCCGCAAGCATGGCCTTTGCCTTGCGGATCTCGGCAGGTCCAAGCGCCGGGGGCCGGCCCCCTACCCTACCCCGAGCGCGTGCCGCAGCAAGGCCCGCGCGGGTGCGCTCTCGGATCAGGGATCGCTCGAACTGCGCGAAAGCACCAGCAATCTCGTAGAACAGGCGGCCATGTGGGGTTGTCGTGTCGATCACGCCCTGATCGAGAACCTTGAGGCCGATACCTTGCCTTTCGAAATCCTCGGCTGTCTCGATGAGCTGGCGGGTCGAGCGGGCTAGGCGGTCAAGCTTCCACACGACGAGCGTATCTCCGGCACGGATATAATCGAGAGCGGCCTTTAGCTCGGGACGGTCACGATTGGCACCGGATGCTTTCTCGGTGAAAACGCGCTCGCAGCCAGCCGCAGTGAGCGCGTCGATCTGCAAAGCCGGGTTTTGGTCGAGGGTCGAAACCCGCGCGTAACCAACGAACATGCTCCCTCCCGAAACCCAACAGAACAAAAGCAGATTCGAGGGATTGAAACAAGGAAAGGTTTTGAGAGGTGGAATGGGGCCCTTCGGGTGCCCCTGCGCTGTGACGGGTAGACGCCCCGAAAACCCTCGTTTTCGGGGGAAAAGCAATGCTGATTGATGATGAGCGATGTTGTAAGCCGCAAACGGGCACCGCCGCAATCCGGCACCAATCACAGCAGAATATGTAACATATCACTTGCGCCGATTGGATAGAAGGATATGTTACATATCACTAGCAGGGAGGTGGCCATGATGCCGGTGGTAAGGATCAATGACGCTACGTTCGCCAGTCTCAGCACGCTGAAGACCTGGTTCGGAACCAAGACGCCGAGCGACACGATCGATCAGATCGTCCGAGAGGCAATGGAGCAACTCGGGATCGCTCCGGACGATGACGAGGACGCCCCTCAACCCGTCGCATCGGGAGAGATTATGGGGTTCACGACCACGCCTGGGCTGTCGTTCACTAAGCCGGTGTCCGCTGTCATTGACGGCCAGACGATCCAAAACCCTCGTTGGTCGGCGATCCTGATCGCGATGGTGACGCACTTGAAAAGTAAAGGGCTTGCCGGCGATAAGCTGTCCCGCGAGCTACAAATTCCATCGAAGGTCAGCTTGTACGAAGATGAAGGTTTCAAGTATTACGCTGACCTTGGTCTTTCCATTCAAGGACAGTCAGCGGCAGATGCGTGGAAGGAAGCTGATCGGATCGCTAAAAAATGGCGTATTCCTATCGAAGTGTCCTTTGTCTGGCGCGACAACCCCAAAGCGCAGCACCCTGGACGGTCCGGTATACTCCGTTCAGGACGTTGAGGTGAGCTGCCCTACCCTGCCGTTGCTAAGTTCCTCGAAATCCAGCAGCGGCAGGAGCTCGACGGGCCATGCACTGCATATGTTCGAGACCGACTGGCGATGTCGCGCATGACCGATTAGCACCATACCCACGACGGCACGGGGACTGAAATGTCGAAGGGGATTACCAGCGTAGAAGGCTTTGTACGTAAGGTCTTCGGAATGTCAAAAAGCGACGACGAAGCCATCTTCTATAGAGGACATTCTAACCGGGACAAATATCGCCTTGAGCCTGCGATATTCCGTACACCAGAAGAGCGTGTTGCCGAACCGACGATGTTTCGAGAGCTGCTAATTGCAAACGCACCAGACTTCAGGGACGACATATCCACGTTTGAGAAACTCGTAAGGATGCAGCATTACTCACTTCCAACAAGGCTTCTTGACATATCAACCAACCCCTTAGTGGCATTGTACTTCTCTTGTAAGTCATCACCGGACAAAACCGGAGAAGTGATAAGGTTTACAGTAAAGCGGAACGATATAAAGTTCTTCGATAGTGACACAGCGAGCTGCATTGCTAATCTCGCTCAACTCGCCGAGAACGACAAGCAGGCAATCAGCTTCACTGGATCAGCCACTCAGTTCAACTCTCAAGACCCAATCCGGAAGCTATTG
>Ga0325400_1002135_pt1 | contig 17090 bp, 10 predicted proteins | sample PopdelMetagenome_2_FD_205662 | JGI IMG/M metagenome (GOLD analysis project Ga0325400, IMG submission 205662) | Populus deltoides microbial communities from Bellville, Georgia, United States - Xylem-PdKOR-R1 | ecosystem: Host-associated > Plants > Phyllosphere > Stem > Wood/Secondary xylem... | reverse complement strand
ATTAGTTATTTTAGTCATTTTAATAAACATTTTAGTTATGAATTTACCAAATATTTTAGTCAATTTTAGATTTTTTGACTTATTAGTTCCTTCATAAGGTACTTGTAAAGCATTCTATATATCTCTACGCATTTTTATAGAATATAATTCTATCAAATTCACTTTTACTCAATGCATAATATAAAATATTCATGGCTTTAACATCCATAAAAAATAACTTTTTATCATTGTACGTATATTCACTTCTAGTTTTAGAAACCTCAATACTATTTTTAATTTAATCTCAATAACAAGATTAACTTTGCACTTATATATCACACTTATATAATCTCAAAAAATATTAATTAAAATGAATCACAAAAATTTAACACACTAATTCTACAAAAAAAAAAACAATTTAATAAACAATTTAACTTTGCAATTATGTTTTTATTTGTTTGTTTTTCTATGAGACACAATGGAATTTTCAATAGAAACTATAACAATACAAATAATCACAAATATTTTTCTTTCGACATCAACATAAAAAAACATTATGCACTTATCTAAAGTTATGATAAAAACAAATTTTATTGATACTTACATAATTCTAGTATTAAAGCAACAATAGCATCTAAGGGGGTTAATTAGGTGTTGCACTAATTATGTTAAATAATGCAAATAAACACACTAAACACATATAATACAATAATCAACAATATAATTAAAGTGTTTAAAGTAAATAGATAAGGAAATAAATATTGCAAACTCGATTTTTAATGTGGTTCGGTAAGCTTACATTCACACCTCAAGTACTAACCGTACTTGAATATTGTACTCTTTTACTAATCCAAGTGAAATATACAATGTCCTTGATGATCATCGAGAAATTATACCACTTGAAGATTTTTCTCTTTGTGACAATACATCACTAATGCTAGAAGTTTATCCAAACTCACAAGTATTTACAGTTATAATTTGTTTGTATTAAGATTCACTCTCTCATAGAGTAGATTATACAATTAAAAACTATAATCTCTATAACTCACTCGATAGCACTCAGGATGATTGAAAGTGTGTAAATGTAATGAGTGTGAGATATTATACTCATATGTTAGAATATAAAAATTTAATTTAGCATAATTTAAAATATGTTATGATTGATGATTTCTAATTGATTTTTATTTATTTATTATACTATGTTATATATGTTCGGAATCTCTCTTTTATTTGTGTTATATATATATATATATATAAATTTAATTTAGCATAATTTAAAATATGTTATGATTGATGATTTCTAATTGATTTTTATTTATTTATTATACTATGTTATATATGTTCGGAATCTCTCTTTTATTTGTGTTATATATAAATATATATATATATATATATATATATATATATATATATATATATTTTAAAAAACTAACTGTTTATGGTTGTTGAGATGTCTCTAACAACTAAAGTAGTCGATATACAACTTAAACAAAAGAATTCCAGTTAAATGGAATTGCACTTAACATATATTATTTCACCATGCAACAAGTACAGATAACAAACGACAAGAAATTTAACATAGTCATGAAATTTAATAGAAGATATATACACTTTACTTTTCCAACTAAAATTAAACTACTGAAATTTAACTAATTTTTAAAATTAAATTGTTTTTTTAACAGACAACAAGGAATTTAACATAGTCATAATCGATTTGTTCTTGATAGATTATTTATTCCATGGATAACAAATATACACATAACAAATATATTAAAAAAATAAATTGTTTTAAGATTGTTAGAACATCTTAAATAGTTCATAAAATTATTGTTCCATTTTACTATAATAATCAAGTTTCCACATAATATAAAACATGCATATAAATCAATAACCGAAATAAAAATTAAATTAAGGCAACAATCAATTCCTTAGCTTTAAATCAATTTATTTTTTGCTTTCTAGTGATAGAATTGAGAAGGCCCGCCACAGACCAAGATGACAGCTTCAATGAAGCCATCCCAGTCGATGCAGGTGATTACCCATCGGCTGACATCTTCTCGCGCGCCTAGCACCAGCCAAACCGCCTCAATCTGAATATGCACCAGACAAAAGTCGATGAAAAGACGCCAGGGAGCCTCAGCAGCCGAGAAGAAAGCGCGGGAACACCCACCGCGCGAGAAGAAACGTGAAAAACAAAACCGGAACGCGGTAAAGATTGTGAAGCCACAGGATTCACACACAGTGCACCGTGTTTTAATGAGCTCTCTTAGTTTTATATATATATATATATATATATATATATATATATATATATATATATATATATATATATATATAATTCCTTTAGTTTTAGTTTGTCAATTATGAACAGCGAAGCAGCACAAAAATATAGTTCTTTTAGTTAGCGAATCTGGAAAAGAATAAAGTCATCTGTCAAGCTCTGTTCACTTTGGTTTGACATTCCTCACCTCTCCCACCTGAGCTCTCTCTCTTTCCTCCCTCCACTCTAGGAAACCGCCGGCTCCGCCGCCACCTCAACCAATAAGGCTTCAAACCTCCACCAGGTGCTTCCTTTTCTATCATGTTTTTTATTTTAAAAATTTATGTCTGCGTTTTCATTTATTTAATTGAAAAGCCTTGTTTTTTGACTTTGTTTTGTTTTCTTCTTCTTTCTTTATTCTTTTGGGGATGCCGTGTTCTCCTCTTTCTATTTACACACTATTTGCTCCCTACAACATTTATTCTTTCAGAAAAGTTAATACATATATAAATAACAAGAACAGCAGGGGAGGGGGAGGGGGTTTCAGAAATGATAGTGATGTTAATGGACCCATGAAAGGGATATCTTGCAGAAACATTGGATCTTTAATCATGCTTTCTTTTTTGGTTCTTAAAATAACCGATCAAACGAATGTTGATTATTTCTTTTCTTTTCTTTTCTTTTCTTATTTCGATCACAATTCACAGTGAGTCAGAAGGATGAACATATGATGACATGATTCTGGCTTTTCTTTCTGTCTGTGGATCGACCATTCACTTAATTATTAGAACAAGGACCTTAACGCTCGTTTCCTTTTCACAGTTTTGTAGACTGCGGCACTATATAAATCCTCTTGCAAGGGGCAAGTTGCCTCGTAAATTGCTCATCTACTTCTTCGAATTAAGCGATGGAAAAAATCTTCACGAAGAAACTCAACAATACCGTATAAGAGATTTCCCGAGAGGCCAAGTGTGGACATTTATGGGGATTGGTTTTTATTTGTTCGTTCAAAGGACCTCAAGGCCGGCGACGTTCTAGAAATTGCCTTGGATAGAGGGAAGGATCAAGCTGGTGGATCACAATTCACAATCAAGGTCAAGAAAACAACTTCAACAACTCGGAACTAGTCCATTCCATTAGCATGCAGAATCTTGTGAGCCCTTGAAAGAATGAATTTTAAATCAATTGCTGGTCTCTTGAAAAATTAGTGTCAGATACAGTTGTGCGTTCGAGTCTTCATCTTCAAATTGATTGCCTGGAAAATAGATGTTCTTGTCTGTTAACAGGTCCAGATGGTATTCAGTGCATCAAAACAATAGACACAAAAATGGTTTAATTTCTTCTGATACTAATGACTGACCCCATAACTGAAACAGTATATTAGTTAGTTCCACACCATGATGAGTGGTCTTCGTTTTCATTTTAGTTGCTGCGGAAACACACGTTGACAGAGAAGATGCAAAAAACACGTCTTCTTCAAATTCAAACATGCCCTAATCTATCTATTGAAGATGTGATATACTGATATCTAGAGAGATAACTTAATCTATCTATTGAAGTAATGCATTTAAATGCGTATACAATGTACATTTAGTTTTCACAAGTGTAATTGCATCAATAGGCCTCTAAAAGTGATCATGAAAGACTTTTTTCTTTGTATCTTCTCATGCCCAGCAAGCATTAAAGAGTCTGAAGCTTAAAGCTATGATGACACTTGATATTAGCTCTTCTAGTCATCATGCTAATTAAATGGAACTGATTATTGCAGGGTCTTAACAAGTTGGGCATAGACCTGATTTCGTTGAATCTACATTGGATCGTGTATATTTGTAAGTTTATTAGCTGGCTTTTTGCTTTTAATGTGCCACGTAGCACCTAAACTAACTTCATGAAGGAACAAGGTTTATTTAACACACAAATCCTAGAAAAAGAAAACAGCAATAAACTATAAGAAAAACTCACAAGTCTGAGTGTTTTTGAAAATTGATTATTGAGTTTCAAATAACAAAAAGAACAAAGGAAAAGTTCAATTAGTTTTTCATAATCAATCACGAGCTAAACAGAAAATAAAAATAATATAAAATTCAAAATTCACATTAAAATGAAAGGAAATGCTAGATAGAAAAGCTAAATCTTTAAAATATGAGCAATCTAGGATGGTTCTAAAGATCATTGTTGAGCTGCTATTGTTCACATACTTAAAAACACGACAGACATATTGTGTATGTTTTAATAATTCATTTTGGTCTTTAAAATTTTATTTTATGTGATTTCATTCTAATTGAAAAGTCAATTATATCCGAATTCTTAGTTGGTAGTGAAATTGAAAAAAATGAGACTAAAATAAAAAAAAAAAAGGACACTAAACATGGGTGGTGTGCTAGAGATTACATGAAAAATATACTTAGATCCTCAATCTTTAAAAACAACGTAATGTATACAATTTAAGTCTTCTTAGATTTAAAAAAATTAATTTTGGCATACAAGTTTTTTTTTTTTTAATCCCTAATTAGAAAGAGGGGTTGCTGAATTCTAAAGATAAGAGAAAAAGTTGTTATTCACTCCATTGTTTGCCATCAAAATGGGTTTTATTAGTGTTCACGGATTCCATAAGATGGCAAGAGTTTTATGATGATTTTTTAGAGCCTCAATGTTGCATAAAAAACTAGATATGAGCCGAGAGAGCCAAAAGTAAACGGATTTGACTTTGGGTTTTCGAACCATTTTTTGGGTCTTTGGAGTTGATGAAATGGTTTGTGAAAGAGGAGTCGTTGGATTCCAATGTTGAAAGAAAGTCGCCAATCATTTCATTTTTGGCAACTAAAATAAGTTTTATTGGTGTCCACGAGTTTCATGAGATGAAAAGGGTTTTATGGTGGTTGTTTAGAATCTCAACATTGCATGAAAAACCATACATGAGATTTGAGAGCCACAACTAAACCGATTTGATTTTGGATTTTGTGACTATTTTTTGAGTATTTGAAGTTGATGAGATGGTTTGTGAGAGAGAAGTTGGTGAAAGAAAGTCGTTGATCATTTTATTTTTGGCCACCAAAATAAGTTTTGTTGATGTCCACGGGTTTTATGAGATTAGAGAGGTTTCATGGTAGTTGTTTAGAATCTCGATGTTGCATAAAAAACCATGCGTGAGATTTGAGAGCCAAAACTAAATTGATTTGATTTTAGGTTTTTGGATTTTTTTTAGGTAATTGGAGTTGATGAAATGGTTTGTGGATGTTATAAAGGTCTTTATGAGATTTTCTTGGGTTGAAATAGCTTGAAAATTGAGTTTTTTAGCTAAAAGACTAGTTGCTCAATTTTACAGCCACCATAATGGTAGCCGAAATTTGGGCTTGCAGATAACGTGTCGTCTATTTTTTTTTCAAAAAATAAAGACGAACAAGTCTAGGCTTTTTTTGGGTTCAATATAAATTTAAAAGAAAAAATACTGAACTCGGTTAAGTTCATGGTTCAGGTCGTAAGTCTCACAAGTAAAGCCATAACAACCGGGGTATTATTTTTTTACTGATATCTTTTTCTGATATATATATATATAATAATAATTTTTAAATTCATGTTTCAATTAATATCCCTCATTTATATGGGTTTTTTTTCTTATTTAATTTTTTTGGATAGAGATTGTTTTTTTTATACTGTTGTACATATTTAATTTTTAAAAATATTATTTTGATTTATCTATAATTTTTTATCTTTTCTATAAAAAAAAATTTTATTTTTTAAAATAAAAATATGTATTTTCATATAATATTTTTAATATGTACAGCCCTCCATAATAGTTTTTATTTTTATTTAATTTAATATATATTTTTATTTTTAATATCATGATAAAAATTAATTTTAATCAAGTTAAATACTTAATTACGTGGGCCCTTGGATCAACATATATAGAAAATCTGAACATGATTCTCGTTTTCCGAACCTAGCCCACCTTTTGTTTTTCTTTCTTTATTTATTTGTGTTTTTTCTTCTTCATGTGGTGGGCTCACTAATATTCTTGATTTTGTTTTTTTAATTTTTTTCAAACCTCTCATCATATACATTCTATTCATGAGGTGCAATTCATGTCTAACATTGCCTAATTATAGATATTATAAGGAATATTATATTTTGTAATGTGGTTAAATCTGTTTTTCAAATAAATAATTTTTTTATCTAAAAAACTTAAATTAATATTTTTTTTATATGTGTCTTTGAACTGTATATTTTGATAAGTTTATTTAAAAAAAATTAAAAAAATTATTTTAATATATTTTTAATTAAAAAATATTTCTTAAGACCACTTTTAATGAATGCCAATATCTTCTGTGAGTGTGTGTGGAGAGAGACAGTGGGGACCTTTAATCATGCTTTCTTTTTTTGTTCTTAAACTAACCGATCAAACGAATGTTGATTATTTCATTTCTTTTCTTTTTTTTCTTTTCTTTTTATTTCGATTACAATTAATTCACAGTGAGTCAGAAAGATGAACATATGATGACATGATTCTGGCTTTTCTTTCTGTCTGTGGACCCACCATTCACTTATTGGTATCTGCAGCATCAAGCAACCGCTTACGTACGTGATATATATATATATATATATACACACACTAGCTTTGATACCCGCGCGATGCCGCAGGTCATTTTTTTTGCATAAAAAATATTAAAAAATAATAAAAATTTAAAAATCTTGGGTTTTTCTGCAAAGTTATACCCAAGAAGTTTAAGTGAGTCTGACTGTAACACCGGACCCAAGAATACTGGATGTGGGTCTGGCTATAAGGTCGTGTCATAAAAGTGTGATAATTAAATAGATTAATTAAAAAAACAAAGAAAAAAAATCAACAGGAAGTAAAAAACTAATGAAAAAAAAGAAAAAAAACATTGAATTAATTGGGTCAACCTTTTAAACCAGGTTATTCCGTAAAATCTGGGATTTGCGTCATGAAAGTTTGATAATTAAATAGAAAAAATGACGGGTTTACCTAGAATTAACCGGGTTAACCCATCAAACCAAGTTAACCCGTCAAGCCCAGGATACGTGTCATGAAAGTATGAAAGTCTGATAATTAAATAGAAAGAAAATTAACTTTAACAAACTAACTTAAATGAAAAAAATAACTCGTCAAATCAGGTTAACCCATCAAACCGGAGATTCGTATCATGAAAATCTGATAACTAAATAAAAAAAATTTAACATTAACAAACTAAATCAAACAAAAAAAATTCATTAAAAAAAATAAAAAGAAAAAACAAAAGAAAAAAACAGTTATATAATATAATACAATATAATAATAATTATAATAATTATAATTATAATGAAAAAACGCCGGGAAAATTTTAAAAAATGACAAAAAAAAGTGGGGAAAGCTAAAGCTAAAACTAAATTCTCAACCAATTCAATATTGAAAAAATAAATTTAACAAAGATAATTTAAAAAAAAACATGTGGGGGAAACACTGTAACCAAATAAAAACCATGTAAGGAAAATACTGTAGTAATCCATAGTATGATAACTAAATAGAAAAAAAATTAATTAAAAATAATAAAAAAACAAAAACAAACAAAAGACATAAGCCTGTTACTAATGAGGAAAAAAAAAAGTCTGAATCAACTGAGTTAACCCGTCAAATCAGGTTAACCCGTCAAACCTGGGATTCACATCATGAAAGTTTGATAACTAAATAAAAAAAAAATTCGATGGGTCAAACGAAAAAAATTGATTAAAAAGAAAAAAAACAAAAAATTTCAAACTAAATTAACAAACTAAATTAAACAAAAAAAATTCATTAAAGAAAAATGCAAAAAAAAAAAACCATAGGCGGAAAAAAAAAAAGGAAAACAAAAACGAAAAAAAAAAAGAGAAAAAGTCAAGTGTATTACTGTGTGCACAGTGATATAAAAAACAGAAGCAACAAAAGCAAGAAAAAAAAAAACTGCTGCTACAGTGAATATCCCACGCGTTTTAGAGTATATATATATATATATATATATATATATATAATCGCTAACGCACGTGCTGCTCGTGTGTAATGTGGGGTTCAATCCATGTGAATCGCACGGTTTGTCCATATCTTTCTTATTAACTACAATTTTTGAGTTGCAGTGATTTAATTAACTATTATTTTTATAAAGATCAAGAATCTTTGAGCAGCTTGGAGTACCTGGATTTGAGCGGCAATAATATTAACAAATTGGTCTCTTTGCATCAAGAATGTCAAGTTACTTAAATGTATTATTCACAAGGTGACTACAAGTAGACACATTGGATGGTGCTGGGCCCATCAAAGCTTGATCTGTTTCTTGTTTGTTGTTCAATTGAGGATTTGTAGATTGTTCCGTTCGATCCTCTGTCCTTGGATCATGTATGGGTGTTTTGACATGTACTTTATTCATTCATAATAAAGTACTTTCCATTATTAGTGCTTTACTTTTCAATCCAAACCTTAGTTTTTTACCTGGATCAATTTGAATCTGAAAGAAGTACCAAAATCTAGTGTTTCAGGTACTGTGTCATCTTGCCTGTTCTTGTGGAGCTTTCTCAGTTGCCATTATTTTTTTTATCTTGTAATGAAGTCTTGGGAAACATTTTTCATGCTTCACTTTATATATTTCCATTTTCAGATTGCTATAGTTAAAGTTTTGTATGAAATTCGTTTATAGAGTGGAAAGAGCTATTGGAAGTATGGATGCAAATGAAGATGGTTTGTTAGATCTTTGACTCTTCATTTTGAATCAATCTAGATTAAAATTCTTCCTGTTGCCATTATAATTTGCCAGGGAAAGAAAGAATATGCTCTTTCACTCGTCTGTGTCAGATAAATTCTACTTGTGATGTATGTTTCATTATGAGTCTACTTGTACATAAATATGATGATATTCTATGACACTGACTCAGGGTTGAAGAAGAAAGCTATGCAGACATGCACTATCTAGAGAGGTTATGCTCAGTCATTGTCGCAATTATTGCATGGAGCCTGTAGATCATTTTCGGCCTACAGAATCCCACATGGTGCGGCGCTACACTGCCATCAACATGCTACCTCACGATCCCCCATCATAGTACCTTCACTGTCACAGCCACTGTTACTGGTCTGTCACCTTCTAGATTCGCCACCGTAACCATTTCTTACATACTGTTATTTATATATATATCATGACAAAAGGCCTTTCGTTTGCTGTTCCTTATGATCCACAATTCATGTTTGTTATTATTATTACAATTATTATCAAGAATTGAAGCTGCAAAGCGAGGGAAAGAGAAAGAAAGACTTACCTGGAGCTGCTACTTAAAGACGAAGACAATCGTGATGGAGGGCTGGCTAACCAATGTTACTTTCTTCCCCTCTATTTCTGTTTTTTGTTCACTTCACCTCTGTTCTTGCTTTTCTCTGCTTGTTTTCTCTCCTTTTTTTTTTTTATATCTCTTGTTCCCTCTGTCTCTCTCTGTTATTGTTCCTCTTTGTCTCTCTCTGTATTATCTGTGTTTGTTCATTTTTCGTCTGTGTTTTTTTGTATTATCTGTTTGTGGTTCTCCCCTTCTTTGTGGCTTTTCTCTGTTCGTCCTGGTTTCTCTGGGTTTGTATTTGGTTGGTTGGATCAACAAACTACGGTGAGGGGAAGTTGAAGTTCCCTTTTGCTGGAGGAAGGTCACAAGTCTCTCTGTCTTCTCTAAGTCTATGTTTTTCTTCCCCCCTGCCTCTTCGTCTCTGTGTGTTGTGGTTTTTATAGGGCAAGAGAATGCCCCTTCATCTCTCCCAGGATAGTGTGGAGATTAGCACGGTTCAGTCGTGCATGATAAAAAAAGGATACCCATTACTGGACTGTTAGTGTCACATCGTGGGGGAGAGATACGTGACAGTGATCTGCTGCCGTTTCCTTTGAATCGGTGGGATGAAGGAGATGAATAACTTGTTTTGAGATGGCGCTGTTTTCACCTGAAATGGCTATTTTAATTTTGCCTCTGGATTAGCTTTCGGTGTCATTTACAAAACCGTTCTTGATTTTCAATTTAATTAATTTAGTTTTTAATTCTATTCATTTAAAATTATTTTTGAAAAAATTAATTCATCCTCTTATAGTATTACAATCTATTCACTTTGGTCTTTGGATTTTAATTTCTTGCAATGTTGATTCAAATCAACCCTAAACTTTATTATTTCTTCAATTAAATCCTAACTTTCATTAATTAAACTAATTCAAAGCTTATTTAAGTCCCTAAACTTATCAATTTTTCTAATATCTGACCAAATTAACTTCTAAATTTATAATCATATCTTTATTGGTCCTTAAATTCCCAATCTGTGTTATCTTGATCTAATTCTCAAATTATTATAATTTTTATTTTTTATTTATTCTTTAAAAAATTAAAAAATTAAGTTATAACACATGATATATTGCTGGTTTAAAGGAACCGATTGAATTACACATATCGGATTAAAAATCGAGAGGAATCATGGTTATTTTATAAAACTGCCAAACACTTTCAAGATCAAAGTTATTCCATAGATGTTGTATTCATTCATGTTTGAAATCTGAATCACAGTATTTATTCTTACTGGGATATAAAGGCTTTCTACCTGTTCCGGAAATTCTGTGAGCAATCTTCCTTTACCAATATATATATATGACTTGCTGTTCTGTGAGCAACCTGGAGTATAGTACTGAGCAGATTTGTCTATGAATCTTTGAGTTTTAGACTTGCTGTTTTGAGCTTCTTCCACAAGCTTTGCCATTTTAGCTACCACACAGTCTTCAGCTAAAGCAGTAGTTCTAACACTGACACTACCGGAAACTGATAAATACCCCATTGACACCATTTAAGTTAATAGTTCCAACCCACACTACGAACCCACTTGCTTGGCAACCGGAAATGACTCTCCAATTAAACCCTAGATATTTGTCGCACAACAAGTAGGTCATCTAGTCGCAAATCTCGAGCAAGTCACCCGAAAACAAACTTTTCATGAAGAATCCTATATATTCTTCACACAACAGGTAGTCCCCGGCCCCAATAACACTATTTTTTAAAACAAAGAGAAAACCCTTATTCTCAAAATAATTGAGATTGAAATATCTATAAGAATAACCGCATCATGATTTATTAATATCAAAACTTCTTAGTGGATTTCTCTTCTAACCTGGGAAGGCTTTCATATATATATATATAAATTTACTTTTTAAATTCTTTACAAGAGTTTATACAGTAAGTGTTGTAAAAATATGGTAATTATCATAACTCAATTTTGATCCCCTTTTCAAAATACTTTGTTTCTAATTTGCTGATTTTTTTTTGTCATTTTGTTTTTGAATTTCATCCCTCTATGTTTAATTTGTTTAGAATCAGACTTTAGAATTTTTTTTTAATTTATCTTTTATTGGCTTATCTCGGTCTCATGATATGGTTTTTATATTTGACATGCTCATTTAAGTTGACTTGAGTAAATTTTATCCTTTTTTTTATCTTTTTTTTTAATTTGATTGGTTGGAATCATAGCTTCATTGTCTTTTTTTGTTTCGGTGACCTTTTTTTTCATGTTCCTATGATTTATTTTTAAAAAATTGTACCATTAACTATGATTATTTGTTCTTTTATTATCTGATTAGATTACACCTGTTTTTTTTCTTAGTCAGATCTATATTCTGATTCATTTTTTTTAACTTCTTTAAAACATACTTGCATCACCTAGGAGTTTTTTTAACAAATAAAAAGAACCTGACCTGTGTAATAGCGCGAAACCACAAATCTATTACTTATACGTATGGGTGTGTTTGTTTTTGTGGTAGATTTTGTGATTAAAGTTTTAAAAAAGTTGGTTTTCAAAAATCACTTTCTATTATGGTGTGTTTGATTTAAATAGGTATTTTGTTAAAACTGTGATTGAAAATACTTTTTAAAAAATAATAAGTTATAATTATTTGTTTAAAAGTGTGGTTGAAGTTGAAGATGCATGTTAAATTACTATGAAGAACAACTAATTTATGTATTAATTTGCATTGTATTTAAACATACATTTACATAAGATAAATTAAAAAGAAGGAAACTTATTTTTTATTGTATTTAAATATATATTATCATAAGATAAACTAAAAATTAAATATGATTGATTTACGAAGGTTGAGATATATTTTGTAATGTAAGATAGAAAGTGTTATGATTCTTTAAATTTTAAAATGTTAATTTCAAACTTTAGTTAAATAGTTTTAAGATTTGTTAAGTGGAGTATGTGTATATATATATATATATATTTTGTTCAAAGTTTGGAAAAAAAAGATATTAGCCGGAGAGGATGGGGTAATTTGGAAAGTGTAAAGTTTAACAGGTCTGCAGAGTGTAAACAAGGTTTTTGGCTTTTCTATGTATTAAAAGCAGGTTGATAATGCTTTTATCAACCTGTGGTTCCACCATTTCAGAACTTAATTTTATTGTTACCAAACGGTGAGTTTATTATGGTTTATATGATCTCTAAAACTAATACTATTTTTATGATCGGAACACACAGTCTTGCTTGTGTTAGTTTCTTGGTATTGTTTTCATCCATGTGGATTAATAATTATTATGGATAATGAATTATAATTTACTTCAGCATGTTAAATTCCCTTCAATGTTGATTTAATACAATGAAAATGCAAAAACATTATAATACAAAGTATATTGTCACATGATACAGAAGTTAACTCTTAAACACATAAAAACGAATTAAAAATGATTAAGTCAAAAGCACATGAGTTTATATATATATTAAAATTAAATTAAAAAAAAAGAAGCTAAATCATGTGATTAAAGTACTGTTTATTTAGACTGACTTGGATTAGAACAGTCTTTGAGGCAGCAGTGCTTTTTACCTTCTTTTTCCTCTGCTCAACTTCTGCCATGCTCAGGTATCTCAAATTAGACACGGGTGGGTTGGCTGTTGCAGCTGCTTGGCTGGCCTTTCATCACCTGTTTTTTTAGGATTGATGGGTTGTGGAGAGAGTTTTTGTTTGGCCGTGGCTCAACTTTTGTTGTCAATGCAGAATCAAGCCCTTTTTTCCCTGCTTTGTTTCTGTTATGCTCAGCTCTGTCACGACTGAGTTGGCTGTTGCAGCTTTTTTGGGATCCTTGGGCTGCATTTCTGCTGGGTCTATTGCAGGTTGTCTTGGCTTCTCTGCTGGTCTTTTTGTTTGCGTCAAGTCTGGCTTGGCTCAACTTCTTTATAGAAAGAGTTGCTCCTTGGCTGTGGCTCAGCTTTTGATGTCAATGCAGAATCATTGTGTATGAGTGTTTGGTATCGAGGTTGCTGTTGTGGTTGTGGTTTTAAAAAAGTTGTTTTATAAAAAGTATTTTTAGTTGAGGTTGGTTTGGAAAAATATATATTTGGTTAAAACTGTAATTGAAATTGAGGTTGAACAAAAAGTTGTTTAATGTGTTTGGTTAAAAAAATACTTTTCAAATTGAGGTTATAACATAATATATATATATATATATATTAATGATTTTTAATTAAATATTTTAGATTTAACTACTGTTATTACATCATGAAATAAATAATATTGATATCAAATATTTTTTATTATTTCATTAAACTATATGCAATGTCATCACATACGAAATCTATCCCACAAGGACTATATTTCCCATGGTTTCTTAAGCGTGCAACAACAAAAATTGAATTTTTTGTTACATCATCAAGCGATCTCCTCCTAATTTTTTGAATAAAACACAATTAAAATAAAAATAAAAACTGAATTTTTTTTTACTGGGTCGGACCCGGCAAGAACATAATTGGAATTAGGATCAAATTCCACAAATGCTACGTCATCATGCGATATCCTTCTAATTTATATAGTGTTATTAAATAATATTAAATACTAGTTTTTCGAGTAAAACTCAATTTTTTAAAAAAAAATTACAATTTTATTACGTACAAAATTCATTCGACAAGAATTATAGTTTCCATGATTTTTTGAGCGTGCAATAAAATTAGGTAAAATATTATCAGGAATAAAATTGAGATTACAGTACGAGTAAATTTAATTCACCTTAAACTAATTTAAAAAAAAAAAATAACTGTTGGCGCTCACGGGAACAGTGCGAGTGAAATAAATTAACTGCACTGGTTTTTCAGAAAAAAAACAAAAAAAAAACTAAACTTTTTACGTGAACAGTGCGAGTGAATTAATTCACTCGCACTGATTTTTTTAAAAAAAAAAACTGTTCACTTTAGTGAATAGTGCAAGTGCATTAAAATTTACTCGCACTGTTCACTTTAGTGAACAGTGCGATAGTGAAGAATGGCTCCACTGTTCACTGAACTGTTCCCTCCTCGACGAGTAGCAAAATGCTGCTTCTCAAAACCTGTTGCACAATCTTTGATTTTAGTGGGTCCTACTTGTACTTTTGATTTTTTTTTACATTACCAAACGGTATTATGTGTGGCTGCGGGTGAACCTCACCCGCAGCCACGTTACCAAACAGGTAAATGAGTGGGGGCAGCAACATCATTACACACTTATTTGCCCTCACCTTGGGTCTCTCTCCAGCATTGGAGGAGCTGCTACTGTTTGCTTGGGGATTAGCATTTAGTTTGTTTGAGACAATCCTTTCCACTCCCAGCATATGTTTTTGCTTTTGTCAAACTATGTTCTCCTTTTATTCCAACTAGAATCCTGTTATTTCCCTACTCAGTTTTAGTTTGCGGGCAAGACTTCATCTTCTGGTTTGTAATGTCGCTATCTCAGTTCATGCCATGCCCTTTTGCTGGGGGTGTTTTTGGTTTTTCCTTTTTTGACAAATCTGAAGAGAAATAATATTCTTCTTATTATTTCAATCAACGAAAAGATTACAATATATACTAAAAGTTATGCATTAGATCCTGCACTATTGCCTATAATCAAGCCTAATTATTTACAAACAAGGAAACAAATAATTAACGATTCAATTACAAGTTTGCTACCTATTCAGTGCTGATTTGGTTTGTTGCCTAATCAGTGCTTGATTTCCTTAACACTCCCTCTCAAGTTGGAGTGTATATTAATTATACCCAACTTGCTAAGTAAATTCTCAAACTGTGTGGAGCTTAATGGCTTAGTAAATAAGTCTGCTGGTTGCTGTGTAGTTCGAATGTAGGATGTCTGAATCATTCCTGCTTGAATCTTCTCACGTATCAAGTGACAATCTATTTCGATGTGCTTTGTTCGCTCATTAAATACTGGATTTGATGCGATGTGCATTGCTGCTTGATTATCACAGAACAGAGTCACTGGCTGTGTGTGATTTATCTTCAAGTCCTTTAAAATATTTTTCAGCCATGTAATCTCGCAACATGTAGTAGCCATAAAGCGGTATTATGCCTCTGCACTTGAACGCGATACCGTCGTCTGTTTCTTGGTCCTCCAAGAAATAGGTGCTCCTCCAAGTAAAATGCAATAACCGGTAACTGATCTCCTTGTGTCCTTACAGCGAGCCCAATCAGCATCACAAAATGCTTGTAACTGAAGGTTACCCATGGATGGTAACATGATGCCTTGTCCAGGTGTTTGCTTGATATATTTGAGGACTTGATGAGCTGCTGCTAGATGGGGTTGCCGAGGTTTGTCCATGAACTGACTTAAAATGTGCACAACATAAGTCAAGTCGGGTCTAGTTATAGTCAGATATATCAACCTTCCAACTAACCTTCTGTATGTTGATCCATCCTCCAAGAGCTTCCCATCAGATTGTGTTAATGATACATTTTGGTCCAAAGGAAACCAGGATGGCTTGGCACCTAAAAATCCTGTATCATTCAAAATGTCGAGGGCGTATTTTCTCTGTGACAAACTGATCCCATTCCGTGATCTTGCAACTTCTATGCCAAGGAAGTACTTAAGTTGTCCCAAGTCTTTTAGTTTGAATTGTCTGGACAAGAAAAGCTTGGTGTTCTCTATGTCCTGCAAATTGTTTCCAACCAATATCACATCATCCACATATATCAGTAATGCTAGAAAGTTACCCTGATAGCTGCGGACGAACAAAGAATAATCAGATAAAGACTGGTGGAATCCTGCAGCCTTGAGTGCATTGGACAGCTTGGTAAACCACTGTCTGGAGGCTTGTTTCAAGCCATATAGGGATTTATGGAGTTTACAAACTCGTGTCTCCCCCTTTCGTCCGAAGCCAGGAGGCAGTGACATGTAAACATCCTCATCCAAATCGCCATTCAAGAATGCATTGTTGACATCTAATTGGTTGAGATGTCAACCATGCAAAGTTGCCACACTGAGTAAGACACGGACAGTGACCATTTTTGTGACAGGGGCGAAGGTTTCCTGGTAATCAACGCCTTCAATTTGGCTGTATCCCTTAGCCACCAGCCGGGCCTTATACCGTTCAACTATCCCATCAGCTTTCAGCTTGATCTTGTAGACCCATTTACAGCCGATTGACCGTTTATGAGAAGGCAAGGGAACCAAGCTCCAAGTTCCAGTAGCTTGTAAAGCAGCGATTTCAAGATGCATGGCCTCACGCCACTGTGGATGCTGAACAGCCTGGGAAAAACTGGTAGGTTCTTTGAGAAGGGTGAGCTGAGTGGTATAAGCTTTATGATTGGGAGAAAGATGAGCATAAGATAAGTAAGAACATAGAGGATAGGCAGTACCTGAAGTTTGAACCAAGTTCGTGGAGGATGACGGTTCGGTCCTTGAATGGAGGGTCATGCCGAGGTGAAAGTCCTGCATATAAGAAGGAGTGGTAATCAATCGATGACCACGACGAAGAGGTTGAGTGGGAATAGGAGAGGAGTCGGGTTGAGTGATCTGTGAGGAATCAAGTATGTGTGGGGTAGGGGTGGCTGGAGAGGGAAGAGCATTGAGTGTTTGATGGGTAATAGGAG
>Ga0325400_1002131_pt1 | contig 17095 bp, 18 predicted proteins | sample PopdelMetagenome_2_FD_205662 | JGI IMG/M metagenome (GOLD analysis project Ga0325400, IMG submission 205662) | Populus deltoides microbial communities from Bellville, Georgia, United States - Xylem-PdKOR-R1 | ecosystem: Host-associated > Plants > Phyllosphere > Stem > Wood/Secondary xylem... | reverse complement strand
TTCGGGAGACTGAAAGACTGGCGCCGCGTCGCGACCCGCTACGACCGCTGTCCCACCGTCTTCTTCTCCGCCATCGCCCTCGCCGCCACCGTCATCTTCTGGCTGTAATCAACGAGTCCTGAACCTACTGATTTCACTCGATGGCTTCGCCACGACCACCGACCAAACCGCCGACAATCCGTTTGGCGAGGACTGGTCCCGGCTGGTGAGCGCCTACGTCGCTACGAAGACATTCCGGGAGCGTGTGCTTGGCGACGATAGCGGTGCAGGCACCACCGGCGTGGATGAACGCTACGCACAGGACTACTTCGAAAACATCGGTACCGAGATCATGGGCGCCGGCAAGTTCGGGCTGCACGCATTTCCCAATGATCCGGATTGGAAAGGATGGTGGGGTGACGAGCCGCCATTTCGCTGCCCGGTGTTCGTGCTGACCCACCGACCCCGCGCTCCGCTGACGATGGCCGGGGGCACCAGCTTCACCTTCATCGACGCTAGCTTGGACGAGGTGTTAGCGAGAGCTGCGCAGGTCGCCGGCGGGAAGGATGTGCGTGTCGGCGGCGGGCCGACGATCGTGCGTGAGTTTCTAAGGGCCAACCTAGTGGACTACCTGCACGTGGCGGTCGCGCCGCTTCTCCTTGGGCGCGGTATCCGTCTCTGGGATGATCTACGCGGGCTCGAAAACAACTATTCCGTTCGATCTGAGACAGCCGAGAGCGGGACCGTCCATCTGACGTTCAGTCGCTAGTAGAGCGGCTTCAACCGTAAACGAAGTTGCATATGCGACAGGACTTCGATCCGGTGACGATCATGCCGGACGGGCGCAGGCCAGCGAAAGTACGCCTATTTGAGACCTTCACGGTTCGACCGTGGGCCGAGGCTGTTGAAGGGGCGACGTTGGCAGCCGGATGTACCGTGCTCGCTTATGGCAACGACGCTGAGGGTTACGGTCCGACGCTTCACGTCCATCCCTATGACGAGCTGTTCATCGTGGTGGAGGGTAGCGCCCGCTTCTTCGTCGGGGATGTTATTATCGAAGCACATGCGGGAAATGTCGTGCACGGGCCGGCTGGCAACCCACACAGGTTTGAGAACCTGGGACCGGGACGCCTCCAGACCATCGACGTGCATTGCTCGCCGAGGTGGATACAAGCCGACCTTAACCATTGCTAGGCTTGCACGAGCACAAACCGAGCCGCACAAACTTTGCGATTTGGCTTCCCGAAATACCATCGAATTGCGAGAATGCGGGCAACCGCCTGAGTCAGGCGAGAGCGTCCCCTTGGTGTGCTGCATAAGTAATTCACGCCTGCTGTACGGATTGACACTCGATCTCTCCGCCAATGGATTGCTTGCCGTACGCGCTCTGCGCGCCCCCAAAGCTGCGCCGATAAGCCGATGGCGTTACGCCCATGACCCTGCGGAAATGGTGCCGGAGCAGGTATGCCGTTCCGAACCCAGACAGGTCGGATATCGCATCGATGGAAGCGTCCGTCCGCTCAAGAAGGTCGCGCGCGGCGGCGGTCCGTTCGTGCATCACCCACTCGTACGGCGTCATGCCGGTCGTCGACTGGAACCTGCGGAAGAAGGTGCGCTTGGTCATACCCGCTTCGTCGGCCATGCGGGTAACATCCAAGTCGGCGGACAGGTTGGCTCGGACGAAGTGCATGGCGCGCGCGAGGCGATCATCGTCCGGGTCGCCGACCGCGCGGCTGACGAATTGCGCTTGGCCACCCTCCCGGTGACCGGCGACAACCATGCCGCGTGCGGCGAGGTTCGCGGCGTGGGCACCCAAGTCGCGGCGGATCATATGGAGCAGCATGTCGATTCCGGCGGCTGCCCCGGCGGAGGTGATGACATCCTCATCGTCGATGTAGAGGACAGCGTCGTCGTAGACGATGGTCGGATCGATCGTTCGGAAGCGGTCGACATAGCGCCAGTGGGTCGTCGCCCGCCGTCCGGTCAGCACCCCCGCAGCCGCGAGTACGAAGGCGCCGGTGCAGATCGACACGATCCGGCACCCGCGCCCGTGCGCCCCGCTCACTGCCTGGGCTAGCACCGGATCGACCTCGCAATCCGGCCATCCCGGGATCACCACGATGTCGGCGTCGTCCAGTAGGGACAGGCTACCATCTACCCCCATGGTCGGACCGTGCGGGAGGCGCACGCTCTGGCCGTCAGTCGATGCCGTCGCCAACCTGTACCAGGGCACTTCGCAATCCGGGGGTGGCGTGCGGAGCAACTCCAACGCCGAGGCGAACTCGAACAGTTGCAAGCCGTCATAAGCGACGAGCACAATCCGTGGGGCATCCGCCATGGTGGCACTATCTACACCGATAATGTCGTTTGCGCCACTCACAAGGGATCGCGCCTTTCGGCCATCCTGGCCGGCATGGCGGGACAACGGCTCACCCTCACGGCTCTGGCCGTCACGATCGGCACCACGACACCGGTATCGGCTCAGATGGTTGCGGAGAGTGGCGCGCCCTCTGCCGATCCGGCGCGCACCTCCGGTGCGAACGTTGTCAGCCAGGCGGAGGACGCGTTCGGCTTCCGCGCCGGACCGGAGGAAAGCGGGCTCTATGACGCAGGCGACGTTCGCGGGTTCGACCCGGTCGCGGCTGGCAACATCCGGGTGGAGGGGCTCTATGCCGACCTGCAGGGCATCCCGTCCGACCGGCTTTCGCCCCAATCGGCGGTGCGCGTCGGGTCGGCAACGGCGGGCAGCCTCCTGTCCGCGCCAACAGGGCTGGTTGACTATGCGCTGGCGGCGACCGACGCGCCCGCTTGGCGGATCAGGCTCGCGCGCGAGAGCTTCGGCCTCCTCGTCGGCGAGATCGATGCGCTCTGGCGCGATCGCGGCGGCCGATGGTCGCTGAACGCCGGGGCTGCGTTGTCGGCGGGTGGCGACGATTTCCGTGGAACGCGCCCGAAGAACACCGCGGCGGCCCTGGTCGCACGCTGGCAGCCGGTCGGCGGCTTCAAGGTAACCGCGTTCCACGACGCGACGAGGGTTCGACGGCACGTCGAGCCGTTCTACTACCCGGCCGGCAATGTGCCGCCCCCGCGGGTCGAGCGCGGCGCCTTTCTGGGGCAGCCTTGGTCGGACTACCGCTACACGCTAGGTCATTGGGGCGTTCTCATGGAGTTGACGCGGTCGCGCGGCCCGTTCCTCAAAGCCGGCGCCTTCCGGTCGAGCGACGACGTGGCGGTTGACACCTTCGACCTGTTCGAGGTGGTCGGTTCCAACGGCATCGGTCGGAGGAGCGCGTTCCTGTTCCCACCGCAGCGTTACCGTTCGACTTCAGGCGAGGCGCAGATGGGAGTCCGCTGGGGAACTCGCGTGCGCCAGCAAGCGATCGTCGCATTGCGGGCGCGCCGCGTCAATGCTCGCTACGGTGGTGAACTGGCTCTCGATCTCGGCAACGGATCGATCTTCGGAGTAGGCCAGGCGGCTCGCCCCACCTACCCGCGTTACGAGCCGCAGACCGCCGATCGCACCCGTCAGGCGACCTGGATCGCCGGCTACCGCCTTCAGTCCGAGCACTTCGACATCGACGCCAGCGTAGCCCGCACGGACTATCGCAAGACCGTGGCCCTGCCGGGTGAGTTCGAACGCGACAATCACTCGCGTCCCTGGCTCTACAGTGGGGTCGCCGGATGGCATCCGGACCCGGCGATGGTCATCTATGCCAGCGGCTCGCAGGGGCTGGAGGCAAGCGGTGTCGCGCCCACCGCCGCGACGAACCGCAACGAGATCCTACCCGCGATCGTGACGCGGCAGCGCGAGGTCGGCGTAAGGCGGACGTTCGGGACGCTGCGTGCTGCGGCTAGCGTGTTCCGGATCACCAAGCCTTATGCCTCGCTCGACGGTCAGGGCCTCTTCGCCCTGAACGGAACGGTGCGACACGACGGTATCGAGGCGTCGGCGACAGGCGCGCTGCGTCCCGGCGTGGATTTGCTCGCCGGGGTAGTGCTGCTGCGCGCGCGGGCGAGCGGCCCATTGGTCGAGGCAGGCGAGGTGTCGGCGCGACCGATCGGCGTGCCGTCGGCGCGGGCGCAGCTCGGGATCAACGTCGCACCACAGGCGCTGCCACGGCACTCATTCGACCTTGTGCTGGATTACCGCGGAAGACGGGTCGCCAACCTTGACGGCAGCCTGACGCTGCCCGGCTACGTGCAGGCTGATACCGGCATGCGCTATCGCATTCTGGCCGGTGAGCGGCTGGTTCTACGTGCCCAGATCGTCAACCTGTTCGATGCTTATGCCTTCACCGTCGCGAAGGATGGCGGCTTCTTCTACGATCCAGGCCGCTCGCTACGTCTGTCATTGACGATGCAGGCTGGAGCACCGGGAAAGTGAGCGGGAAACGACTGAACCTGCTGCTCTTCTGGCTGCTCTGCCTCATCTGGGGTTCGACCTGGATCGCAACCAAGGCGGGTCTGGAGGTACTGCCGCCTCTCTTCATGGCTGGAACGCGGTTCATCGCGGCAGGCGCGGTCCTGCTGATCCTGCGCGCCCGATCCCACCCGTGGCGGGTCGACAAGGTAGATCTGCCTCGCCTGGCCCTGGTCACCGCCCTAATCGTGGTCGTCTGCTACGGCTGCCTGTTTTGGGGAGCCGCGCGCGTCGACACCGGCACGGCGGCCGTGCTCAACATGGGACTGATCCCGATCGCGCTGCATGGGTTCGGGATGATGCTCGGCGAGGAGGCCGCATCTCGCCGCAAGGTGCTGGCTATCATCGCCGGTATTACAGGCCTCATCATCCTATTCGGTCCGACGGCCATGTCGGCTTGGGAACTGAACGGGGGGCGATCGGAGCAGGCGTTGGCCGGGGCTGCTGCCGTCGCACTGTCCTCGGTCGTCTATGGCGCCGCCTCCGTCCTGATGCGGCCACTACTGCGCCGCTACGAGCCGATCGACCTATCGGGCGTGATGAACGCGGCGGGCGGCATCGTGCTGCTTGGGGTGTCCCTCGCGGTGGAGCCCGGCGCGGCAGTCGCGTGGCGTGGCGATTGGGGCGCCTCAGCGTGGGGCGGATGGCTGTTCCTGGTCTTTGGCGGTTCGCTCGTCGCGTACACGATCTACCTCCGTCTTCTGCGCGACTTCGGGGTGACCCGCGCCGGCATGTACGCATTCGTCTCGCCGGTGATCGCCGTGCTTCTAGGTGTATTCGGCCAGGGCGAGCGCCTGACGGTTCTCGAATGCTCCGGCATGGTGATCCTCTTGGGTGCAGCCTGGCTCACGATCAGTGTCGATCGACACAGCGCGTGATGGCACCCTTTGTCGTTCATGAATGCTTCAAGCCGCAGAAGGACGGGAGATATGGGCAACCCTTCGGTGAGAGCCGCCTTCTGCGGATGGAGGCATAGCCGCACTATCGACAGAGTGGTTAGGATTTCTGCATGGGACTACTGACTTGCAGCCTCAACGTCACTCTGGACGGCTGCATAGACCACCAGGAGGGGATTGCCGACGAAGAGACGCACGCCTTTTTCACCCACCTGATGAATGAAGTGGGAGCGATGCTGTGGGGTCGCGTGACCTACGAGATGATGGAGAGCTACTGGCCGGCAGTCGCCCGCGGCGACGTGGAGGCGCCGCCGGCGATACGCGAGTGGGCGGTTAAGCTGGAGGCCAAGCCGAAATACGTCGTGTCGTCGAGGCGAGAAACCTTTCGATGGATCAACAGCCAAAACCTCGCCGGTGACCTGCGTACGGGCGTGCAGAGGCTCAAGGACGCGACCCCGGCCGGGGTGCTGCTCGGTAGCGGCAAACTCGCGGTCGAGCTGGACCGGCTGGATCTCATCGACGAGTACAAGCTCCTCGTGCATCCCAGGATCGCGGGCCATGGCCCGACTCTCTACCAGGGCGGGCTGCCCAGCACGCGACGGCTCGAGCTGATCTCGACCAAGCCGCTCCGCAACGGCGCGGTTGGCATGCCTTACCGGCGCGCACCCTGACGAAAAAGCTTCCATCCTGCGGAGGTTGTCACTGAAGCGACTTGCCGAGACGGACCGACGATTGATCGAAGACGGCGCGATCAGCTTGCCGCCAGAAGCCGCCGCGGCGCTGGCAGGTCCCCTGCGGATAACGGCACCGACCGGTTTCGGAGTGCGCCGCGCGATGTTCGTTTTGAAGCTGTAATGAGGACAGGTGCAGTAAATCAAACGCGGGCTTACCCGCTTCCCGATCGTTTTCGGGAAAAGCGGCGTCACGCCGGTCCTTATGGCCTGCAGCCGCCCACATGAACAAGCGGCCGAAGGTGGGAAGTGGAGAGGGCGGCCTGAACGTCCGGCTTTGGGTCTCCGCGAACAAAGAGTGGGCGCCCGCAGAGACCACTTCTGGGCACTCACCGTATTATTCGCTGTTCCGAGATACGCGTCGGAACGGTCGAGCGTCAGGCAGAATATGTCGCAGTCACACTCCTCGCTGTTTTACACAAAGGATCCAGGATACGACTTTAAAGCGAGAGCTAACTTCTAACCACCTGAAAGCAGGTTGCCGGGTAATAGCGACAGGCTGGGCTCGTAAACCCAGGTTTCCATCTGCAGCGCCCTGACCGGCTTCAGCGCGAGGTCGGCGGTCGGACTGGAAAGGTTGTATGTTGACCGTAAGAGCTCGGGCAGCGTTCCCTTGTCGGCGGCGATATCTGCCCACCGATCGCGAGCTAGGATCACCATATAGCCAGCGTCCGCGCCTCCGCGCAGCCGCCGGTACCAAGTCAGACCGGAGCCAGTTGCGCGAGGCTGTCGAGTAAGCCGCTTGATCTGCTTCTCAAATGCGCTTGCATCACCGGGCGGTACCGTGAGCAGGAACACGTCGACCACCTTGGCGGGCGTTCGGACCTCCAGCGGCGTCGCTGTGCTCGGGGCCGACCAGAGCACCCAAGTCTCGACATCAACCGGCTGCGCGGCCGTGCCGACCGTCGCGACGAAGTCTGCGCCGTCGCCTGCGAGGTCCGGCCGGGCGTCGAGGCCGGCAAGGGTCGCGCCAGCCGTCCCGTCGATGAACATGCCACGGCGCGGTCCGGCCTGAACGGTCCAGCCATACCAGGCGAGCGGGTCGTGATGACGCGCATGCCAGCCGAGGTGAGCACGGTAGGCATCACGGAAGCGTGGCGAATCGACCAGTCGGTAACTGTACAGCTGGAGGATCCGCGAAACGGGCTCGTCTGCCCATACTGGCGTTGACACGCCTATCAGGCAGGCCACGAGCAACAGCGCTATTGATCGCATCAGCAATCTCCTAGGCAGGGGTTGAATATGTTATCGTTTGCTCATCGCGATCTCTGCTCCCCCAGATGCCGAACAGCTTCGCCGACCAGCATTGCGTTGCTTGTCGCCACTTCGCTGTTCGGGAGCAATTTGCCATCTTCGAACCCGACGCGGGTAGACCATCCGCGCTGACCTGCCAGATGGATCGAGGGCCAAACGGTCGCGTCTACGCCATGTAACAGTATGGGCAGGCTGCAACCGGTTCTCGCAAGAACTGAGGCAATCTCATCGACGATGTCGCGAGCGCGTTTCATTTCCTGCTCTTCGACCTCGATCAGAACGCGAAGGCACTGGTCATAGCGGGGAAGCGTAACAAGCCGCTCGGCGTCCGCGGTACTGGACAAGCCCGCTTCGATACCAACCCCAATCCGATGCAGCGCCGCTAACACATCAGGCGCATCCCGCTCGGACAAGTTCACAGAGGCGTAATCGGGCGGTTGCCGCCAGGCTTCGATGCAACGCGTCGTCCTCGACGCGTCGCTCTCGATCCATTGTCCGGTCGAGACCCCGATCGGTGTTCCCGGGCAGGCGATGCGGACAACGCGCACCGTTTCGTCTACGGCCGCAAGACTCTCGCGACCTCTGGCGTCACGAGGATGGATGTGGAGATCGGTTGCGCCCGCGGCGATGCAGGCAGCACCCTGGCTCGCCATAGCCTCGGCTGTGAGCGGCAGATGCGGGTGGAAGTCTCCAGGACGCGCGCCATTCAGGCAGGCTTGAATGATCATCGCAATTCCCCGAGAATGGAATCCATAGTTTGCGAGGTCCCCAGCGTGTTGCTGTAGCGAAGTACACTTACTCCGGCGGACAAGCGCATCAAGGATCCCGTATGTTCAGGTGGTGACTCCGTTCGCGTGACCCGGTGAGAAACACTCGCATCCTTGCGGTTGCATTCGTCTGCTTCGCGGGAAGCAGATCGATCATGCATTGGCTGAGCCAATCACGTCCCGAGTGTGGGCCACGATGCTATCCATCGGTGCCTGCGCCCGATCGGTTAGGCCATAATCGCGGGTCACGTCCGCGATACGCAGCCGATAGTCGCGGAACACGCCTTGTCGCCCTGCTGCCTGCGTAGAGCGATGCGCGGGCGTGTTGCGCCAGGCGGCAACGGCCGCCTCGTCGCGCCAGAACGACAGGGATAGGAGCTTGCCGGGCTCGGTCAGGCTCCCGAAGCGTTCGATCGACAGGAAACCGTCAATGCGGTCGAGATCGGGCCGGAGCGCGGCAGCGAGGTCGATGTAACGGTCCTGCTCACCAGCGGCAGGCCAGGCCTCGAACAGCACCGCGATCACGGCCGCACCAGGGGTGCGTGTGGTGCCGACGCGAGACGCAGGAACATCCGGTCCTCCGACACGATGAACCGCTCGCGCTGGCTGAAGGCATAGTTCTCACGGCCGAGCGGATCGTCACGGAGCCGTGCGCGATAGGCCTCATAGGCTGCAAGGTTATCGACCGTGTAGACACCGTAGGCGGTGGTCAGCGAGCCCTCGTGCGGCGCGAAATAGCCGAGGAGGTCCGCGCCACAGCGCGGGATCGCCTGCCCCCATTTACGGGCGTACTCGTCAAAGGCAGCCAGCTTGTAAGGATCGAGCTGGTAGCGGATGAAACAGGCGATCATGGCGTTCCTCCAAGGTACCGCACCCATTTACCGCCACCGGCACGTTGATGTTTTGGTCGTTTCCAAAGCATCGTTGCGGATGGAACGGCTATCGAATGCGATGCTTGAGAGGAGCGTGCCATGACGACAGCCAATTCGCTCGCCGGCATCGGTGCCCTGATCGGTGATCCGGGCCGCGCCACCATGCTGGTCACGCTCATGGATGGACGTGCGCTTACGGCAGGCGAACTCGCACGTGCTGCTGGAATTGCTGCACCCACTGCAAGCGGCCATCTCGCCCGCATGCTGGAAGGCGGTCTGCTCGCTTTGGAGCGGCAAGGGCGGCATCGCTACTACCGCCTCGCGAACAGCTCTATCGCAGGATTGATCGAGCAATTGATGGCGGTGTCGGGTGAGCTAACGGCGGCTGCCGCCCGGCGCAACCCGGTCGTGACGGGCCCTCGCGATCACGCACTGCGCCGGGCGCGGCTCTGCTACGATCACCTCGCGGGCGAGATCGCCGTCGGGATCGCCGATAACATGGCCGCCCGCGGCTTGATCGAGTTCGCCGACGATGGCGGCGCGGTGACCGGGGCGGGCATGGAGCTTTTCACCGCGCTTCATGTGGATGTCGGTTTACCGACGCCCGATCGGTCGCACAGCGCAACCTTCTGCCGCCCGTGCCTGGACTGGAGCGAGCGCCGCCAGCATATCGCCGGCGTCGTCGGCAAGGCGCTCTACCTGGCATTTCTGCGCGCCGACTGGCTGCGCGCGCCGACCAGCGGACGGGCGGTAGAGGTTACCCCTGTCGGCTTCCGGGCCTTCGAGCGGCACTTCGGCATGCACCTGTACTGACCGGCTGGCTGTGTGACACGACAACGGGACGAACCGATGACCATCACCATCACCGCCTTCGAAGCATCCCCCGATCGCGGACGTGGCCTCGCCCGCGACATGCCGGTGCGCTGGGCTTTGGAGGAAGTGGGGCAGCCCTCCAAAGTGCGGCTGCTTTCGTTTGCCGCGATGAAGCAGCCAGAACATTTGGCGCATCATCCGTTCGGGCAAATTCCGACCATGGAAGACGGCGCGCTGAGGCTGTTCGAGTCGGGCGCGATCGTCTTCCACATCGCCGAGCGTCATCCCGGGCTTCTACCCGTCGATCTGGACGCCCGCGCGCGCGCGATCGGCTGGATGTTCGCCGCGCTGAGCACGGTGGAGCCGGTGATCGTCGAACGGGAAACGGCGTTCCTGCTCGAAGGCGACAAGCCGTGGCACGCCGACCGGCTATTGCTGCTCGACGCGCGTGTTCGCGATCGCCTGAGCCGGCTGGCCGATCGCCTGGCGAACGCCGACTGGCTGGACGGGGCCTTCAGCGCCGGAGACCTGCTAATGGTGAGCGTTCTTCGCCGGCTCGATCGCGCGGCGCTGCTCGATGCATATTCCAACCTCTTCGCTTATGTTGAGCGTGCGGAGAAACGCCCTGCGTTCAAGCGAGCGTTCGACGATCAACACGCTGTGTATCTGCAAAGCCGAAGAGCTGCCGGCTAGGCCGCGCCTCATCGGACACCGCCACCTCTGCTGTAGCCGGTTAATCAACGCCCTGACTTGTGCTGCCTTCGCCCCGGTACGACGTCCGGGTGCGATGACTTTCGGTCGGTCAGCGTGGCCGGTGCTTGAGCCCGATCAGCGGCCTGAGCCAGCCTACGCGCCGCCCAGCGTCGTAGAATGCCCAGCATCCCGCCACCGTGGCGAGCAGGAGAATGGCAGACTCGGTGCCTGGGCCGAGGACGAACGGCAGCAGCCAGCCGCCGACCAGCACGATGATCGTCTGATGGATGAGGTAGAAGGGGAAGGTCGCCTGCGCCAGCGTTGCCCGCCAGCGCCCGTCGCGGTTCCAGAAGCGCTCTGCGATACCAATCAGCGCGGCGATCGCCGTCCAGGTTTCGAGGTGGCGCGCAAAGCGGTAGGTCCAGACTACCACCGGCGTCTCAGGGAAGGTGAAGTCAGGCCATAGAACGAGCAGCATTGCGATCATCGCGAAGCACAGCACCGACACGGTGCCAGCCACTCGCCAGTGGCGGGCAAAGCTTGCCAGCACGAGCGGCGAACGGGCGAGGCCGAAGCCGAACAGAAAGGCCGGAAGATAGCGCAGGTGGGCGACACCGTCGTGGAAGAGGTCGTGCGTGTCTTCGATATGTGGAAACAGCACCGCCCCGAGCAGCAGCAAGTAGATCGCGGGCAGCACCACCGCACGCCATCCGGCGAACGCACGGTCGAACCAGCCTTGCAGACTGTTCCTGCTTAAAGCCGCGCAAGCGCAGGCCAAGACGACGCTGTAGACCCACAGATAGACGACGAACCACAGATGGTTCCAGGTCGGCACCACAATGCCGTCGATCGTGGCGAAGCGGAAATAATCGCTAAACCAGAAAGCGAGATAGCCGTGCCGGTAGCCATGCTGCGTGGTTAGCTCGACCCACGTCTGAGGCGGCACGATCACCGCCATGCCGACGATGAGGGGCGGCAGCAGCCGGCTGCTGCGGCTAAGCAGGAATGAGCCTGCGCCGCCCGCTTTCGCGAGCAGTGTGCGACTGGCGTATCCGGATACGACGAACAGCAGCGTCAGCCGCCATGGGTTGGTCGCGAACATCGGGATCTCGACCCAGGCAAGCGGATGCGCTGTCTTCACGTGGAAGGGCCACGGCACGAAGACCATGCCGATATGATAGAGGATAAGTAGGCCGAAGGCCCCGATCCTCAGCCAGTCCATGCCGTAATGCCGTTCCATCGCTCGCTCCTTCCAAGATGGCGGAGGCGGTTGGCGCACGAGGCGTCGCGGCACTATCGTGAAGGGATGGCAGGCGGGGACGATGGGACGGGCTTTGACCCGACTGGGGCGAGCGGCGGCTGGCGCGGGATGAACGGCGCACAGCGGCGAACCGCCATCCTGGCGCTGGGCGGTTTCCTGACGATCGTCGTCATGGTGATGATCGCCAATGCGCTGTCCACGATCACCGACCTGCGCTCAACCGGTGCCCGCGTACCCGACCACCTGATATGGTCGTGGGAATGGACCAGCATGATCGGCTGGCTCAGCCTTTACCCCGCGCTCTGGTGGACGACAGGTCGGATCAGGCCGCCGCGTTTCGGGTGGGCCGCGATCGTCGTTCTGTTCCTGGCAGGCAGCGGGGCGGCGTCCGCTTGGCACATCGGCGTCATGGTTGCACTCCGACACGCATATTACGTAGCCGTGGGAGAAGGTCCCTATCGCTTCTTCGGCATGGTCGGCGACCGGATCGCTTACGAGTACCGCAAGGATTTGGTCACTTTCTCGCAATTCGTCGTGATCGCCTGTGTTGTACGGTGGATGATCGCTCGGAACGCCGACTTGCCTGCGGCGAGCGCCCCGGTCGCGCCATCGGACACACGTCGCCTTGTTGTCGCGGATGGCGGCGTACGACGTTCGATCCCCCACGATCAGATTGAGAGCGTCGCCGCTGCTGGCAACTATGTGGAGGTGAACTGGGCTGGACGGACGCTGCTCCACCGCACCACCCTCACAGCCGTCGAAGCGGAGCTAGGCGACACCTTCGCAAGGGTGCACCGCGGGACGCTCGTCCGGTTGGGCGCCATCAGCCACGTTGAGGTCGACAGGTCGGGCGACTTCTCCGTGACCCTCGACAGCGGCACCGTCGTCCGAGGCAGCCGCAGATATCGCGGTAGTATTGATCGATGACAGAGTCATAAGGCCGTTTGACGCGGCATCAACTGCCCTTCCCAAGCGATGCGAAACGGCATCTATGAGACGCTGAGCAAGGCTATTTGGCCGATGAACGAGCGGCGGTTTTCGGGAAGCGGCGAACCGCATGGGAATGACCGCAATTGGGTCGGTTCAGACCTCAGTTCGCTCCGCGAGTTCCAACGCATCCTCCACGTCCACGCCCAAGTAGCGTACCGTGCTCTCGATCTTGGCGTGGCCGAGAAGGATCTGAACGGCGCGAAGGTTGCCGGTCGCTTTGTAGATGATCGAGGCCTTCGTCCGCCGGAGCGAGTGCGTTCCATACTCCTGTGCTGGCAGGCCGATGCCAACTACCCACTCGTGCACGAGCCGGGCATATTGCCGCGTGCTCATGTGAGCCATGTAGTCGTTCCTGCTTGGGAAGACAAAGTCGTTCAGTGTACCGCCGCGGCGCTCCAGCCACGCACGCATGGTCTTCCTGGCTGTGTCCATCAGTTCGAATTGGACCAGCCGCTTTGTCTTCTGCTGGACGATGATGGCGCGATCACGCACGCGCCCGCCCGAGACGACGTCTCCGATCCGCACCCCGACCACGTCACATCCACGCAGCTTGCTGTCGATGGCGAAGTCGGAAAGCGCTCGATCCCGCAGCCGCCGATGTTGGTCGAGCCAGAAGCGAATGGCCCAGACCTGCTGCTGTTTCAGCGCGCGCTTCGCGCCGATCAACCAGCCCTCGTTCCAGGGTCGAAGTTCGCGAAAGGCAGGGTCATCGACGAGTGACCCATCACTCATCTCCATCATACCCGGCGACCGGCGTTGAATACGCACGCTCGGTGAATCCGCTGACGAGAAACGAGGCTTACTGGCTGGTAGTGTGGAGGAACGGATGACTGGAACTCGGACCGCCGATGCGGTGGCTGAGCGCGGCCTTGGGTCGTACCAGCGCAGGCAATCGTATCAGATCGGCAGCGTAACAACTGCAAGGTTTGGCTCTATTTGTATGAGCTGCAATGATAGCCAAGCTAGAGTTGGCTAGAAAGTCGGAGCCTTTCCGAAATCCGCGCGGCCGAAGGGACGATCGCGGAAGAGGTAGACGTAGTAGAAGGCGCGCAGCCGGCGGTGGAAGGCGCGAATTCGATCCTGATAGGCGAGTTGCGCGCGCAAATCGGTGTAGGCCAACCGGGTCAGCGCTGCCTGGACCCCGACCGAGGGCAACACCCAGCCGAGCGCGTCCGCCGCGGCGGCGCGGCGTTCCAGCCCGCGGCGATAGGCGGCGACCTGCGGCGCGACGCTCTCGTCGCCGATTTGGTGGAAGGCGAGGTACCATTTGTAGTGGAAGGCCGGCGGCAGCGGCGGCGAGTCCGCCAGCTGCGGGTGGCTGGCGTAGAAGCGGCGCATCGTCGCCTCGCGGGGGATGTCCCAGGCGCGGTTGACCGCCTCGCGCTGGGCGCGGGCGATCTCGGTGCCCTGGCCGACCGGGACCGCGCGGTCAATCGCGACCTGGGCGAAGGTCGGCAGCACCAGCGTCAGCACCAGCCAGGCGGCGGCCAGCGTCGCGGCGTTGGCGACCGAGCTCCAGCCGAGCCGCGCGACCAGCGCCGCCGCCGCGACCCAGAAGCCAGCATAGGCGGCGGCGAGGAGGACGATCGCAAGGATCGGCAGCCCGCCCGCGCCCGACAGGACGGCGCCGAAGACGAACGGCAGCACCGCCGCGGCGACCAGCGCGGCGTAGCGGAGCGCGGCGCGGCGGCGGAGCACCCGCGCCGCGCCGCCCGGCATCGCCGACAGCGTCCGGAGCCGCCCCGCCTCGCGCTCGCCCGACGACAGGTCGTGGAACAGCGCGATCGCGAACAGCGGCACGAGGAAGAGCAGCACGAAGCTCCAGTCGAAGCGGCCGGGCAGCGCCAGTTCGGGGTTGAAGGTGTCGCCGTCCCAGATCTGCGCCTCCAGCCCCAGCGCGCGGACGCGCAGGATGTAGGGGGCGACGTCGCGCATGCCGATCGCCGCGAAGGCGAGCGGCGAGGGCGCGTCCCAGGTCGGGTGGAAGGTGTAGTAGGCGGCGCTGCCCGGGTCCTTCTTCTCGTCGACCCATTTCGCGATGGCGGCGACGTCCTCCGCCTGGGCGGGGGCGATGCGCGCGATGGCGTCCTCCTGGCGCGCCATCTCCACCATGCCGCTCGCCACCGCGGCGGCGGAGAGGATCGCGAGGAGCAGGATGGCGGCGAGCGTCAGCCGCGCGCGCAGGAGGAGCCGCAGCTCATAGGCCCAGACCCGCATCAGCGTGCTCCCAGCCGGCGCGTCGCCCATCCTAGCGCCGCCATAGCCGCGACCAGCCAGCCCGCGAGGATCGCCAGCCCCGGCAGTGCGCCTTTCGCCAAGTCGCTCCCGCTCGGCGCTTGGAAGGCGAAACGCGGGATCTCGGCCCAGTGGTGCGCGTCGATCCGCTTGCGGCGGTCGGCGCCCGGGTCCTCGGCGGTGTCGTCGGCATAGCTGACCGCGTCCGCCTCCAGCCGGTTGAGCCGCTGGACCAGCGCGTAGCGGTACGCCTCCGCCTGGTCGAGGAAGCGGCGGTGCCCGGCGAAGTCGGTGCCCGCAGCCGCCATCGACAGCGCCCGGAGCGCGATCGTCGGGCTGAGCACGCCGGCGGCGTCGACCAGCGCGGTCTGGCGCGCCTGCGCGGCGAAGCTGCGGCTCGCATAGTCGTCGAACAGCCCGCGGGTGATCCGCTCGCCCTCGACCGCGAGCAGGCCCTTGTAGTTGACCGGCAAATCCTCGACCCGGGTAGCGCCGTAACGGGCGAGGGTGCGCGCCTTGAAGGCGGCGAAGGTCGGATCGTCGGGGTTGTGGCTGTCGCCAGCGCGGCGCAGGTCGCGCGCGATCGCGGTGGTTGGCGGCCCCTTCCACTTCCAGCTTCATCATTTCGAACAAATTGCAGATCAGCCCGCAAATCTGATCCTTCGACAACTCCTTCGCTCTCAACATGGCGAACACCTCGAACACGCGCGCAGCGCACACTGCGGCTAAAATCCGTGCTCGGGCGACTTCGTAGGTGTGAAGCGAACGCCGCACCTCCGGCAGCCCGACCAGCGTCTGAATGGCGGCGGGCACCCTTATGCGCAGGTGAAATATGCCCGGTCGACGTTGCAGGTGCTGGACACGGCTTCCGGTCATGCCGGCGCATCCAAGTCGCGGTCCAACTAATTCGGACCGGCTCGACCGAAATTACCCGTCGATCGTCGGGTGGCCCTTGCGGGACTTTGTGTACCGACTTGTGTACCAACGTAAAGATGGCTCACAACTCGGATTTCGTAAACCGTTGTTTCTCCAGCGTGAACTGAGAAAATGGCGGAGACGGAGGGATTCGAACCCTCGGTACGGTTTCCCGTACGACGCTTTAGCAAAGCGTTGGTTTCAGCCACTCACCCACGTCTCCGGCTGCGGCACGGGTGGAGCTATAGCCAGGCCGGCCGCGGCGATCAATGCCGCGTGACCGGCGATCGCGGCGTTCATTGTGCCGACAGGCGCGGTGCGGCTAGGATAGGATCCGGACCGCGCGGGGGAGTAGACAATGAGGGGTTGGACACGGATCGGGTGGGTCGCGGCGCTCCTGCTCGCCCAGGGTGCTGCGGCGCAGGTGCGCACGGTTGATCCCAACCGCGCCATCGACGGCGATCTCGCCGGACCGCCGGCGGCGGCGACGACGCCACGGGCCGCGCCACCGCCGCCTGCCGAGGAGCAGGACGGGCGGGACGACGAGCCGGTTGCGGCCGCGCCGCCTCCCGCCTCAGCGTCGGCCCCTTCCGCCGATGCGCGCGCCACTGCCACCAGCCAGGCCGCCGACACGTTCGAGCGCGACGACCTGCTCGCCGCGGGCGAGGGCGTGTTCGGCAAGGGCGCCGAAGGACTCGCGGGCATTTTGGAGCGCATCCTGAAGGAGCAGGGCAGGCCCAACGCTTATGTCGCCGGGCGCGAGGCGTCGGGGGCGTTCGTCGTCGGGCTGCGCTACGGTTCCGGCATGATGACCCACAAGGTCGAGGGGCAGCAGCCCGTCTACTGGACCGGCCCGTCCGTCGGCTTCGATGTCGGGGGGGATGCCAACAAGGTATTCGTGCTGGTGTACAATCTGTACGACAGCGAGGAGCTGTTCAACCGCTTCCCCGCCGCGGAAGGCCGGCTCTACCTGGTCGGCGGCTTTGCGGCGACCTATCTGCGGCGCGGCAACGTGGTGCTGATCCCGATCCGGCTGGGCGTCGGCTGGCGCGCCGGCGTCAATGTCGGCTACATGAAGTTCAGTCACAAGAACAAATGGTTGCCCTTCTGATCGGGGGGGCGGCCACACCGACCTGACGCGCCTCTCGCCCTCGGGAAGGTGGCCCGGCAGGCTTCGGGCGATGGCCGCCCACGTCGATTTGGCGCCCGCCTGCCGCGACCGTCCGGGCAGATAGGGCAGCGCGCGGCACCGCGCCCGGGCAGCAGCCT
>Ga0325400_1002128_pt1 | contig 17101 bp, 15 predicted proteins | sample PopdelMetagenome_2_FD_205662 | JGI IMG/M metagenome (GOLD analysis project Ga0325400, IMG submission 205662) | Populus deltoides microbial communities from Bellville, Georgia, United States - Xylem-PdKOR-R1 | ecosystem: Host-associated > Plants > Phyllosphere > Stem > Wood/Secondary xylem... | reverse complement strand
ATCCTCTTCACATAAGATTGATTGATGTTGATTCTAAAATTTAAATCCAAAAAATAAAAATTAGAAACATACCCTTTTAATCATCAAACCAAGTTCTTTAAATTATATATGTAAAAGGGTAAATTGAATAGCAATAGAGCGAATCACATTATGATGCCATCCATGTATATTCTTATTAAAGAAAAAAAAAAGAATTGTTGTTGAGAAATAAACATTACGCTAACCTAACAGTTACTTGGATTGCATGAATGAAGTATTTAAGGATACAGTTCGACAGTTTAAGCCACTCCTCCAGTCACCTAATCGACGACACCAAGATGAACTGGATTCTCGTTTCACAGCAGGTTAAGAGAACTCAAGTTGCGATTTCCAGACAAGGTAACTAACATCATTTGTATCTCTAATGTTTTCAGTGATTTTCTTGTTTTAACTGGCGGTAGTTACAGTAGAGTAAGATACAGTGTCAAATGTGAAATTTGGAGAAAACTTACAGGCCTTGAAGATTTCTCTCCACTTGCCAGTTACCTGCCAATGAGTGATGGGTCCATCTTCTTTTTTTTTTTTAATTGGTAAAAGAGAAAAAAATCATTGAAAATTTGGAGGTTTAGTGTCTTTACTTGCTCCTGTAAGTCCCACTTGCCCTTTGATTTCGATCTTCATTTTGGGTCCTTTTTATCTGCCTCAAGAACATTTCTGGTTTTGGGAAGTTGGGGTTTTTCTCTCATGTCTGAAGAATATGGGTGGTAGTCCACTGATTTGCCTTGCTGAAGGAGGTTGTCTCTTTTGTAGCTACTTTTGACAGGGTTTGCAGGTTCTGGAAGTGGGTTGTTGCTTATAAGCTCCTAACTTGGATTTTTAATTATAAATTGTGGTTGTCCAAAGGCTGAAATTTGGTAACTTCTGATCATTTGCTTCTTTCGGATGTTGGTTTTCCTTCTGTGAAGGAAAAAATTTAAGGAAGATTGTATATGGAGAACTTATTAAGTAGTTATCAAGTGAAGTATAGAAATTCCAATAAAATTCTTTTTATTTTCTGAGTTTTTGTTCACATGTGAAAAAATAGACTTAAGTTTGCAACTCTTCTCCATTGAAGTTAAATTCATCCCATCTTGTTACTTTGATAAACTCGTTTCTTTTTTGTGTTGGAGATGTTTGATGGGAGCTTGGCAATGCCTTTCCACACGTTGAACCCATGTCATATATTGGGTCATGTAAATACACATAGAGCCCTCCACAAGTCAAGGTTGCAACCAGTTCTAGCTATACCCCCATCATCAATTCTCTTGCACACAGATGAGAGTGGTAAATTTCCTGATTCTAAGAAGGGTTCTGGTTTGAGAGGAAGAGATTCTTCTGATTCATTGCTTAGTCAAGCAAATACAGTGGGTATAATAGGAGGTATTTCAGTGAATTCTGCTTTGAATTTCTTGAAAAAACTAGTCCAGGGGAGTTCAAAAGAAGGAAAAGATTGCTTCCCTTTTGTTCTTTGCTCTGATCCAGTATTGAACAAGGAGCTTTTATCACATGAGAGAAATTCTTGCCCTTCTCGCAGTAGGCATAATGAAAAATCTCCATCGGATCATTCTGCAATTGCAGAGAATCTGCAGAATAAAAGGGTTTTTCTTGAGAAATCAGGAGTTCAGTGCATAGTAATGCCTTGTCATATTTTGCATTCATGGCATGATGAGGTTTCTATGGGGTGTTCTGTTCCATTCCTTCATATGGGTGAGTGTGTTGCAAGGGAGCTCAAGGAAGCTAAGCTGAAGCCACTTGAAGCTGGTAGTCCTCTGCGGATTGGGTTATTAGCCTCCAATGCAACTTTGGCTGCAGGGTTCTATCAGGAGAAATTGCAGAGTGAGGTAATTTCATTCTGGGGCTCCTTTTCTCTTATGTATCAGATTATCCTTCCATTACAAATCCAATTAGGTGTGGTCTAAATAATCAGTAATTTCAATCTAACGTTCTGAGAAGCAAAGTATATATCTGGATTTTATTTTTTTGATCATGCATGCCTTACAATTCATTAAGTGGGAGTCCTGATCTTCTACCTATTATGATACAATGCTAATGATCATCATATCTTCCAACCATTTTAAAATATTAAATCATGAAGGGAAGTTTTTCTGAAGTTACTGAGGAAGCTTTCAAACTATTTACAATGCACTCCCATCAACAGAAGTTGTCTGATGCCTGTCTTAAGTGATCTAACGTAATTTCACCTTAAGATTTGCTTAATGACATGGAATTGAGATTTTCTTTTCCCTTCTTCTATGGTTATTCTGTTGCATGTTGATTATAACCCTTGTTGCTATTTCTGCCTTTTTCTGTTTAGTGTTGGATTCATGTTTTCATTTCTTCTTTTTGAATGAATAATGCTTTTAAGATTTTTTGTTGAGAATAATACAAGTATTGGTTCTCATTTTACTCATGCCATGTAGTTGCCCCTCAGTGACTTGTGCAGCTGCTCCCGCGGGGCTCATGTTGGGGGTTCTATGCATTCAATTAAAATGAATAGACTGAAATACTGTAGGAATGTCATGATAATTTCCAAATGAAATATGTTACTCTCAATGATTATATGGTTAGGATGTAGTTCCCATCTTTCTTTGCCTATATAAATGACGTTCATGCTTTTAACATTTTTAGTGTCTCTAGATATCTCTATCCTGGATGTTTTGTTGGGATGCAAGGAAGAGAAGAGGAAAGAAAATTGGTCAAGAATCACTTTTGATATTGGTTTGATTCCCAAATTGTGAAAGCTCTCATCAGCTTTATCAGAAACTTGTGCTAGGCTGTTGATGCCAGTTTTATTTCTGTTTTATTACTTCTGATTTCTGGGATCACATACATTTTCTTCCTTGTCATATTTTGTTGATGAGCCTAACCAAGAAACATCAAATGCAGTTGTATCACACATACACATGAATATATGTGTGCATTTCCAACTTTGTTGAATATGCTTCAGTTGCAGGAATTATATTGTGTTCCATGGTTGCCAATTCTGCATTAGTAGATGCTACAAAAACTCCCTTTTTATGTCAGGAAACAGATTGCTTGCATTTTCTCTAATTTATTATCCTAGATAATTAATTAAGGTGCTGCTTTATGTGAATTGTAGATAGTAATGGATGAAATATATTTCAACACCAAACAATGATTTCTGGGCGAAATACAATTTCTTTAAGTTCTAATGCCTTTTGTTATTAGTTATTACAGTCCCATGATCATGTCCTTCCTGCAAAGATTAAGTGCATTTCTTACTGTATGTTGATCACAAATGCTCCATGCATTACCTCAGTTTCAATTACTTAGTTTCACAGAAGTGGATATCTTCACCGTGTTTTCCTTTTCCTGTCCTATGTGACTTGAGTAAAATCCCGTGTATGCTTCCTAGATTGTTAGATTGCAAAAGATTTTTGCTTAGAAGGAATATTTTTTTATCATTTTCAGTTACTAGATAAAGACATGTTATCTAGTTTATCCATGTCACTGGTTCTGTTCCATTTTGAGGTACCTTTTTTTTTTGTGTATGTAGGGATTTGAGGTTGTGCTTCCAGATAAAGCAACCATGGAACACACTATAATTCCTGCAATTGAAGCTTTAGACAGAAACGACATGGAAGGCGCACAGAATTTGCTGAGAATTGCACTGCAAGTTCTCCTTGTGAGGGCAGTGAACACAGTCATCCTTGCTTCGGAAGAAATGCGTGATGTTTTGCCTGAGGATGATCCACTTCTCAAGAAATGTATTGATCCAATGGATGCATTAGCCCGTTCAACTATAAAGTGGGCGCAAGCTGCAGAAAAAGGTACATAATAAAATCGAGAACAGGACTACTCTGTTCTTCAAGGATCTGCATTGATGGAAAACCTAGTCTTTAGATTAAAATATTTTGGTATACATATATTGTTGCCATTCCTGGGGAATGTATGTGTTGAAAATTGGTACCCACACCGTTTGTTTTTCAGATAGTGAAAATTATCAGATAGAACTGTAATGAATATTTGTAAAAGAAATACCTTCATAGCTCCAGTAGAAAATCAAGAAACAAAAATCCTTTAGTGAATGCTTGTTGAAGAAACCAAACAGTGTATTTGTGTAGTAATTATTTGAAAGTATTGCTGTGACTTTTTGTCTGCTTTCGTTTCATTGTAATAAACTTCCTTGCTATAAACACAGCTTATTTGGCCATTGCCCATCTGAATATATATATATATATATATATAGAAGCTATACATAGTTAAGATTTCAACAAAGCGAGGCCCAGGAAGGGGTATGTGGAAATATACTTACCTTACCTTTAATTTTTTATTTTTTTTTAACTGTTTGCTTTGATGAACTCCAACCTCATAGTTGCATGCCCAAATATGGCTTCCCACTAATTAAATCGAGGTTCAAAAAATGTAAATCAAAGTCTGTACTTTAGTTTATTATCATAAAAGCCTATTAAACAATATATATATATATATATATATAAAACTATGAGCATTCAAAAGTATAACTAATGACAAATATGTTTTCAACACAAAAATAATAATAAAATACTAGCATTCATATTTTAAACTTTTGATTGATATAAAATAAAATAAAATAAAATAAATCTTAACATGCATATTAATAATAAAATTAATTATACTTAAATTAAAACAAGAAGGGTACTTGTTGAAGCATTTTATAATAATGATTTTTTTTTGTTCCTTTATCCTTAAGATTTGATTGCTCATCACTTGTGCAGTTAAGATATTTGAAATATACATTCTAAAATTCTAATAACACCATATTAGTTTAGATACACTTCTAAATAAGATTTTTAAACTAAATATTATGTAACTCAAATATATCTTAACATGATAAACCTAAGCTTTGAATTTAAGAGAAAAACCAAAGCATAAAAACAAAACGAAAAACACAAAATGAGGTAAGGAAGAGTGTAAAAATCTTAAAAATTCAAGTTAAAAACTCTACATTCATCCTTTTTTTATAGTGAATTTTAAAAGATAAAAGGTTAAATAATTAATAAGAATTAGTTCTCACAATTATTAACTTTTGATCAGCCATCATAAATCTATAATTAAATCTAGAAAAATTAAGGGTTCTTTAAATAGGAAAAATCAAGGGTTATTTAAATAGAAAAAACAATGGTTCTTTCAAATTAATTTCGCATTCACCCATCATTTATTTAAATCATGTTAATTAAAACAAATTTCTTACAATCCCCTATATAAAAAGAAATTATCTCATCAGTTTGAAAATGACTCAAAAATTTATTGAGAGATACTGATTTGGTAAATTACTATATCAGGATAAATAGCTTTTGACTTTGAACCGTCTTTAGTGAAATACTATTAGATTTACTTGGCTAAATAGTGAATATGGTGTCTTAAGCTATTTAACCTTTTGCATAAACTAAGACAATAGTACTCATATAGTTCTTTACCTAAAGATTTTCTTTGATTCTCGTTGTTAAGTTTATTTTGACCTTGAACAACTCTTGGATTCATGAGTGTTTTAGAAAATTCAACATTTATCAAAATTCTCAGAGAAACAACCACATTTCTCACTTATATAGATGATCTTTCATTAGGAGTATTTTGTTATACTCCACTTGATCTACCAAGATATGAAAATCATTAAGAGCTCAACTCATCCTTTATCATGATACAACTAACACTTATTTCATTATAGGAATAAGTAGAAATAATAATTTTCTGGTGCTACTAAGAATGTTATATGATTTAATTTTCTATTTGAACCTAGATCTTAGGATCTCTAATTAACTAGGTATAATTATCATCATTACACTCTTTCATCTTTTAAAGGCTTTAAACTCATTCTTCTTAATGAATTATATGTAAGCTCTCTTAACAAACATTTAGTTAGCGGATCCACAATGTTTTCCTTTGACTTTATATAGTTAATGAAATAATTTTATTCAACAACAAGTGTTTAACGATATTATGTCTACAACGTATATGTCTAGACTTCTCATTATACAAACTACTTTGTTCCATTCCAATTGTTAACAGATTATCGCAATAGACACAAATAGTTGACACTAGTTTTGGCTAACTTGAAATTTCCTCTAAGAAATTTTAAATCCATTCAACTTCCTCTCCAGCTTTATCAAGAGTAATAAACTCTAATTTCATCATAGATCTAGTGATATATGTTTGTTTGAAGGATTTCCATGACATAATTGCTCCATCAAGTGTGAAGATATATCCACTTGTGGATTTCAAATTCTTGATGTCAGATATCCAATTTGAATCATTATACCCTTCTAGTATTGCTAAGTAATCAGTATAGTGTAAACTATAGTACAAGTTGTACATCAAATACTTAGTACCTTTTTTTTATTGCCTTTCAATAATTCATACTTAGATTACTTATAAATCTACTTAGTTTACTAACCGAGTAAGCAATATCAAGGCTTGTGTAGTTCATAATGTACATTAGGCTTCTAATTACTCAAGAATATTCCAATCGGTTTACTCTTTTACCTCTATTCTTGGACAAATATATACTTATGTCAATTGGTGTTTTGTCTAAAACCTTTAACAACAACTCTAGCTTTATATTTATCAATAGTGTCATCAGCTTTCATCTTTCTTTTGAAGATTTACTTATGACCTAAGGTTTTACTTCTACGAGAAAGATCTCTAGTTCTCATGTATAATTATTCATAATGGATTAAATTTTACTATTGACCATCTACTTCCAATAAGAAGCTTCTAGACATTGTCTCGGGGGGTGTTCGAGGTTAATTTTCTAACATGTTAAAAAATCAAACCAAATGTTATGGTCATTTTTATACTTTTACTCTTTCTAAGCTTGACTTCACATCTTCTAATTGATGATTACTTGAGTTAACCTTACTTGTTCTCTTAAATGAATAATTTTATTGTGTTTCCTTCCATGGAAACATATCTTCAAATAATGTTGTATTCCTTGATTTCATAATAATATTAAGGTGAATACTCTTAATACTTGACTTGTGTATAAGAAATTGATATGCACTACTATTATATACATATCCGATAAATTCATAATCCACAGTTTTAGATCCTATCTTGATCTTTTTAGGATCAAATATTGCTATCTTCGCAAGACACTCCTAGATTTTGAGGTATTTATAGGACGGTCTTCTACATTTTTATAATTCATATGGTGTATTTTCTAACTTTTTATGGGGTATTTTATTAAGTATATAATTGAATGTTAGAATTGTCTCCCCTCCATAAGTTCTAAGGTGCTCCTGAACTTTTCAACATGACATTCATCATTTCTTTTAATGTTTGGTTCTTGTTTGTAATGTCATTTTGTTGCGATGAATAAAGAATAATAGTTTGGTAAGTAATACCATTTTAGAAATAGAATTCACCAAATAGTGCTTTGTATTCTCTCCTCTTATCACTTTCTTTTACCTTTATCTTTTTACTCAATAATTAGCTATACAATAAGTTCTTTCTAATGTCAGTAATATGCAATACATTGTTGAGGGTAACAAGCTTTCCAGAGGTCATCTTTAATATGACCTTTCTAACACTCAATACTTTGAAGGTTGATAAGTTTTTCATGTATAGGTTTTCTTCATCCATTTTTTTAAGTGAAAAACATCATCTTCTCAACACATACGTATCTTGTACCACCAGTGTCATCCTACCACTACTCAGGATTGTTGATAAGGTTGATTTCAGAAACAACATAAAACAAGTTCATTTATGAAAACTTCATTAATGAGGTGATCTTTCCAAGATGATGATAATTTTTCAATTATTACAGTCACTTGGAAAGACTCACTTAGAGAAATACCTTCAGCATGTATATAATGCAAGATGAGTTGAAACTCTTGAACTTGGCTCATTACGGTCCTTAAATCAACCATCTTGAAATCTAGAAATTTATTAACTATGAATCTCTTCATACTGACATCTTCAATTTTGTACTTTTTTTTTATCTAAAGCTTTTCATAGTGATTTTGCATTGAACCATACACATCACATAATGTATTGTTCAACCCATTTAAGATATAGTTCTTGTATACAAAATTAGCATTATTCCATGCATCCACAACCAACATAGCAGTAGGGTCAGATTCATTTTTTGATGATTTTAACGCTTCCTCGATCAAGAACCTTGTCGAGTTCAAGATGGTTTGATAAAATAACATCTTTTGTTGTCACCTCTTAAAGTTTAATCCACGTAACTTTTTAGGTTTCTCATCATACACCACAGAAGATGATATTAGAATCCTCACTATCGAAGTAGTACTTGTTGAAGCAACATTGGTTGGCTCAACCAAATCTTGAGTAAAGAGAGTAGAAGACATAGATCTATAAACAGTAATAGCCAATAATATCTATAAATAAATATTTTGGTTCCATAATAAACAATTAATAACATAAATACTTGTAATAAAGCAAATTTTTAAATAAAAATATTTAAACTAGGCAAAAAATAACGTATATGTGAATAAAATCGACCAGATAACTTTGATGCTAATCTTAAAAAAGTATAAGCAAGATAACATGAGTTATCATAAATAATAAATTATTCATTTATTGAAAAGTATAAATCAATAAGATATATAACATGTATCAAAACATCAAACTTGCATGATAAACAATTTTAGAAGATAAACTATAATTTTAAAACAAAGATATATAACAACCTTCTAAAATTAATAAAAAAAAAATCATAACAAACCAAAAGGTTATAGATTAAAGCATATAAAATTAAAATTCAATCTATATGTGAGAATATAGTAACTTAAAATGAAGTTAAATAATAACTTAAATTTTAAAGATACTAAAAACCTCTTTCACAATTAATCTATATATTTATTTTAATTATTTTTTTCTTACAAAATAAACTAAACAAAGTCTAATATATAAAAAAAGTAAAGCCTTAAGATTGTAAATCAAAATTTTTAAATATATATTAGACTAGTGAGTTAGTTTATCATCACAAAGATATGCTAAACAAAAAATGTTCAACAAATACCTAGAATTTATACATGTTTAAAACTATAAGGATGTAAAAGCATAACTGATGAAAAACATGCTTTCAACACAAAAATAATAATAAAATACTAGCATGTATACTAAATATATATTTAAACTTGTAATTGATACAAAATTAAAAATCCTAGCATATTGTTGTTAAGGATGAATCTTTTATCCTTAAGACTTTATTGTCCATCACTTGTGTAACTAAGATGTTTGTAATATTAACCATCTAGTAGGTGGCCCAGTGGTAAGAGATTAGGACTAGGGTTTGCTCTCTCTGTGGTCTCAGGTTCGAGCCCTGAGGTTGCTAATATTAATGGTCACTTGAGGCTTACCTGGTCGTTAACTTCAAGGCCCGTGAGGATTAGTCGAGGTGCGCGCAAGCCGGCTTGGACACCCCACGTGAATAATAATAATAAAAAAGATGTTTATAATATGTCTCCCAAGATTCCAACAATACCACCTTAATTTAGATGCATTTTTAAACAAGGTCTTTGAATCAAAGATTATGTAACTCAAATATCTCTCAATAAGATGAATCTAAGCTTTAGATTTGGAAGGAAAACCAAAGCATAAAAAGGAGAATAAAAATACTAAAAATAAAGTGAGGAAGAGAGTATAAGAATATGAAAAATTCAAATTAAAAACTCTTCTTTCATCCCTTTTTATAGTGAATTTGGAAAGCTAAAAGGTTGAAGAATTGATAGAAATTAATTTCCGTCATTATCAACATTTAATTAGTCATTATAAATTAAGAATTAAATTTAGAAAAAACAAGAATTCTTTGAGTAGAAAAACTAAGAATTTTTTAAGATTAATTTCTTGTTCATCCATAATTTATTTAAATCATGTTAATCAAATCAAGTTTTAAAGAATTTACCTTAAAGCATAACAAGAAGTAGGTGATCTGCAAAGAAATATTATTTATTCCCTGGCAATAATTGGTCATTGAATGTTCTTCCATCACATGTCAAGGTCACTAGCCACTCGTAAATTATTTGATTTTAATTTGTTGGCTTGTTGGTTGGTGGCTCAAATGACCATATGTGAATCCTAGGCATGTTATGGATGACGAGATTATAGAATTCAGTAATGAGTTTCACGTAATTCATTCATGTTAAAAATACAAGAACCACAGGGCTTCTTTATAGTCCCTTGTACAAGTTTCTCCCTACAGAATAAGAGATACATATTGACAGTGATAGACATGGAATATAACTGAACAACTAAGAGTTCTAATCACAACTTTTTAGAAGATAATTACAATTTGAGATAATTACAATATGCTACACTCCCTCTTAAATTGGTGCATGAATATTTTGCATGCCTAACTTGTCTAACACTTGGTGAAAGACTTTACTTAATACTGCCTTGGTGAGAATGTCAACAAGTTGATCTTGCGATCGAACATGAGAAACTTCAATTATCTTTGCTTCCAGTTGTTTTTTAATAAAGTGTTTATCAAACTCCAAATGCTTTGTTCGGTCATGTTGAACATGATTGTGTGCTATGTCATATGCAGCCTTATTATCACAGTATAATTTCATAGGAAATATTGGTGAAATCTTGAGTTCCTGCAATAAATTTTTAATCCATAGCAGCTCACATACACCTTTAACCACCTCTGTACTCTGCTTCCGCACTAGATCTAACAACAACTCCCTGTTTTTTGCTTCGCCATATAACCAGATTTCCCCCAACAAATGTCAAGTATCCTGTAGTGGAACTTCTATCATCAATTGAGCTAGCCCAATCTGCATTGGTATAGCCTTCAATATTCAGTGTGTCTCCTTTAGTGAACATAATTCCTTTACCTGGAGAAGACTTCAAATATTGTAAGATACGCATTACTGCCTTCATATGTTCTTTGCTTTGGAAGTGTATAAACCTGCTAACAACACTAAGTGAGTATGCTAAGTTGGGTTTAGTATGTGTAAGATACATCAATCATCCTACTAGCCTTTGATATTGTTCTTTATTTATAGGAATCTGATTTGAGAGTGCACTTAACTTCACATTTTCAGCAGCAGGTGTGTCACTTGGTTTGCAGGCTAGCATGCCAACTTCATTAAGCAAATCAATTGTGTATTTCCGTTGTGACAAGAGTATACCATGTTTAGATCTCAAGATCTCAATTCCCAGAAAGTACTTTAAAGGTCCAAGATCTTTCATTTCAAATTCTTGAGAGAGATAAGTTTGCAGGGCTTTCTTTTCAACATAGTCATTTTCTGTCACAATCATATCATCAACATATATAATCAATATTGTGAGCTTCCCTTCCTTATGCTTTATGAATAAAGTGTGGTCAGAACTACTCTGTTGATATCCAAATACCTTCATTGAGTTTGTAAATCTGTCGACCCAAGCTCTTGGTGATTACTTTAATCCATACAATGATTTTCATAGTTTACAAACTTGTTTGCTTCCTTCAACCTATAACTGACATCCTAGAGGTAGCTCCATGTATACTTATTCTTGAAGATTCCCGTGCAGGAATGCATTCTTTACATCAAATTAATGTAGTGGTCAGTCAAAATTTGCAGCTAATGACAGGAGAATACGGATTGTGTTTATTTTAGCCACTAGTGCAAAAGTTTCTGCATAATCAATCCCATATGTTTGACTGTATCCCTTAGCAACAAGCTGTGCTTTAAACCTCTCAATATCACCATCAACTTTGTATTTGACCGAAAAAATCCATCGACATCCCACAAGTTTTTTTCCAGTAGGTAAGTCCACCTCCCATGTTGCATTTCTTTGTAGATATTTCATTTCTTCATTCATTGCATTTTTCCACCTAAGGTTCTTGATAGCTTCCCGCACATTATTAGAAACATGTACAGCAAATAATTGAGTTGCAAATGATTCACATGCCTTTGATAACCTATGGTAAGATACGTAATTATTTAGTGGGTATTTAGGGGTAGAAGTACGAACAGGTTCATAGCTAACTCTAGGAATTCCTCTTGTGATACGGTTAGGAAGTATACGGAATGGAGGTTCAAGGTTTACTTGTGATTCATCAGTTGATGGTGACTCATGAGGAATGGAAGCATCAGGTGGAGATGATTGTTGTTGTGATACAATTGCTTCAGCTATATTAGGTTGATCACACAGTTGAAGCTCAAATGTTGTTGGCTCAGTTACTGCATCTATATGTTCTAGTTCTGCCGGTTCCTGTTCTGATGTTTCAGGTTCAGGTAAAGTGTGACTTATGTTCTCAGTTTGATGGCTAAGAGACTGTATGTTAAAACTTTCCTCCCCATGATTTATAATCTCTGTTGCAAGAAAGTACATCTGGTGTTCATGGAAATTTACATCCATTGTGACTTAAAATTTTTAAGTGGGTGGATGGAAACACCGATATCCTTTCTGATGAAGACCATATCCAATAAAGACACATCGGAGACCATATGGTTGAAGTTTATGGCGGGTATGTTTTGGTATGTGTACAAAGGCAGTGCAGCCAAAGGCTTTTGGGGGGGCAGGTTTGGTGTAAGTGGTGAGGACAATCTTTGGTTTAATGTATCAAGTGATGTATGGAAGTCTAAGCTGCGGGATGGGATACGGTTATTATATACAATGTAGTTGTAAGTGACTCGCCTCAATAATGAAGGGGCATATTGGTTTCAAATAGTGTGGCTCGAACCATTTCCAAGAGATGTCTGTTTTTTCTTTCCGCAACCCATTCTATTAGGGGGAATAAAGGTATGTAGTTTGATGGATTATGCCCTGACACTGTAAGAATTGCTTCATCTCATGATTGACAAACTCCCCACCATTATCAGTGCGCAAGACCTGAATTGAAGTTTTATACTAGGTAGCAACCATTGAATAAAAATGCTTAAAAAGTGAGCACACAGCCTGCTTGGTTTTCATTAGATATACCCAAGTAATTCGACTGTGATCATCTATGAAGGAGACAAACCAACGTGATCCATTCAGAGTTGGAACTTTTGCAGGTCCCCAAACATTAGAGAGGTCCCCAAACATCAGAGTGTATAAGTGTAAATGGCAAAGGACTTTTATTCAAACTTAGGTGAAAAGGAATACGGTGGCTCTTTGTCAATTCATATGTTTCACATTTAAACAATGATGGAGATGCGTTTAAAAATAATTCAGGAAATAAATGTTTTAAATATCCAAATGAAACATGTCCAAATCATTTATGCCACAACCAAATATTAGACGTAGATGTTGAACTGATAACTGATAATGATTGAGCCAATGCACTTGAGCTAAATGATGTGAGATCAAGATAATAGAGCCTCTCCTTTTTAGTACCACAACCAATCATCTTCCTTGTCTTGATATCTTTAAAAACACAATGGTCAGGCTAAAAAATCATGACACAATTCAAAAAGTTATAATTTGTGAGACAGATATCAAATTAAAATTAAGGGAAGGAACTATAAGAACAGAGTTCAAATTTAGCTTATTTAAAGAAAATGAACCTTTCCAACAACTGTGGCTTGAGTTCCATTTGCTGTAGACACAACATATTTTTCAGATGGATTCAATTTAGAGATAGAAGAAATATCAAAGGACATATGATCAGTTGATCCAAAATCAATAATCCAGGCACAAGATCTAATAGGTGTAGGTTTATCAAACGACTTACCTGGTGATTCTGAGGAAATGTGTAATGCAATAGCATTAGTATTAGGTGATGACATTTTAGCTATGGTGATGGAGACAGATGATGTTACAGGTGAAGTCTTACTTTTATGTTTTGGAGCCTTGGAAGGATCCCACCATTCAGGATATCCAATCAAGTCATAACAACGACTTTTAGTGTATCCAGTGTCTCCATAATGAGTACAACATCTAGATGAGCCAGACTGTTTGTTTCCAATGTCAAAGCTGCGAGATGTCACCATGGAACCAGAGTGTCGGACATGTGGTGTGTTTCGACAAGCTAAAATGGCCACAGAATCAGAAGTAGTCAGGTCACTAATTAGAAGGATTCGACGATTTGCTTCACAACGAATATATGCATATGTGCACTCAAGATCCAGGCTTGGATCCATGCGAAGTATTTCTCCTCGCACTTGCTCAATTCAGTATCCAAGCCATTTAAGAAGATATGTATCCTTAATTTTTCAACTGCTGCTTTATACATAATAATATCTTCAGGGTCCCTCATTTTAACTTTATCACGGTAATCAAGTTCTTGAAAAATTTCAACTAGCTCACCATAATATGTAAGAAGAGAACGAATGGATTGACGAATAGAGAAGGCACGCTGATTGAGAACGAAGATTTGTGTTTTATCTGATCCATCATAGAATGCTTTAGCAAAAACACTCCAAATTTCACGAGCAGTACGTAGGCTAAGATACCTCTTCATAATCTATGAGGTCATTGATGTGAGTAACCAACCTTTAATTTTTTGATTTTCGGCATACCACTTGGAGTAAGAGGGGTCTTTTGCATAAGGTTGTGGTGAGTCGCCAATAATATAATCTAGTTTTTCACGACCAACAATCTGCATTTCGATGATTTGGGACCAGGTATCATAATTGGTTTCAGTAAGTATCATACTAGCATTGAAACCTGATTTTTTAGTTTGGACATATATAATAGGAGAGGATGATTCGGTAGTCATTGTATTGAAGGTGATTTGATTCAGTGGATTTGCAAGAATTTTAGAAAACCTACTTTGATACCATATAGAATTTAGTAATGAGTTTCATGTAATTCATTCATGTTAAAAATACAAGAACCACAGGGCTTCTTTATAGTCCCTTGTACAGGTTTCTCCCTACAGAATAAGAGATACATATTGACAGTGATAAACATGAAATATAACTGAACAACTAAGAGTTCTAATCACAACTATTTAGAAGATAATTACAATTTGCTACAGAGATGCCAGTTGAACTGAGCACAACCTATACTAGGTTGGATAAGTAGGTTCATGAATGCGTTAGAAACTAAACATAGAGAAGAAGTAACAAGTAATGATTGATTTCATGTGTTGTAATAATATTCAACAGCGAGCTAATTGGTGAGGAACTTAAAGAAGATGAATAATCTCTAGGTTTAGAGCAATTATACAACAATCATGTCATTAAAATGATTAACAAATTCTATTTAGTACTTTTAAATGCACATCTGCAGTTAAAATCACACTCATCGGCCATGCAAGCTATAGATTTGCTTTATGCTTGAAGGTGAAAATCAACATTCCATTTCCATAAAAAGAATTTTCAGTAATCTTGAGGAGTATAATTCAACTGGTCAGACCTTAAATTTGCTCTCTAGAGGTTACTAGTTCGAATCCCACAAACCTCAGAGCCACTTGAGGCGTACATGGTCGTTAACTTCAGAGCCCATGGAATTAGCCGAGGTACACGCAGGTTAGTCCGGACATCCACATTAAACAAAAAAAAAGAATTTTCAGTTCAACATTCTTTTTTTTACTTCCATGGCATTTGTAAGCCATCATATTTATGAGCACAGTGATTTTGTGGTGAGTGTGAAATCTAAATGTTATGGCGAGTTGTTGTATTCCATATATACGTGAGTTTGTATGATCTGCGAAAGACTCTAGTTTGAATTTAGACATGGGCTAGCGCCATTTTGTATTGTGTTAAATTTAGGAGATGTTGCAGTTTGTTTACCAAAATTTTGGTAGAAAAATCGAGGGGTGATTTCTACCCTTAGATGTCAAGAGTGGTAACCATAAAAAGAAGTGTTCAAGAGCAGTTTGGTGAAGGATGAATTGTAAGAGTATTGAACATCACTAGAAGTTTCGAGAAAAATTTTATTGCTTGCAAACTTGATTTTGTATTTTTTAGTGTTTGAGAGTGTGATAAATGTTTTTTTAAAGTGTTTTTCGTTCAGAAATATATTAAAATAATACTCTTTTTTATTTTTAAAAATTATTTTTAATATCAGAATATTAAAATGATCTAAAAAAACTAAAATAAATATTAATTTAAAGTTAAAAAATTTAATTTTTTTTTAAAATATTTTTGAAATGTAAAATAAAATTAAGTTACAAATATAGACCAAAGACAAAAGTTTTTAGTTCTTGTGACCAATAGGGAATCATGTTAACAATAAGAGACTAAAAAAGACAAACATGTAAGGGTTGGAATCGTTGGATTGTTGGAAACTGATGGGACAATTTGAGACTCGAGTGCTGAATATACGTTCTATTCGGTAGAGGTTGCTAGTCCTCGAAATACTAGTTGGTCGTCGAGTCTTGAGATTAAAGCAAAACACATACCGTACCACGAAAACAAACAAATCTATGCATAGCTTTTGACGAAACATTTGGTACATATAAACTAGATAATTTAATGAAGCAAACTTATGAGAAAAAATCATTTAGCACTAAAATCATTCAATAAATATGTATTTTGAAGACCTTTGCCATGAAATCTCTTGTATTCTCAAGATGACATCAAGTGTAATTTAAGATGTTTATTGTAAATTAATTTTTTTTTAGCGATCAATTTAGCTCTTGCAGAAAAATTTCCTTCCTTGATAAACCTTAAAAAGCTTTGAATTAAATGATTTGCAAAACCTCATTTCCTTACAAACAAAAAATGATATTTTTTTTTAGATACTTTCCTCGTTATAATTAATGACTAAGAAGGTGTTTGATATGAGGATGAGAAAAAAAATTAAAAAATCAATTAAACTGAGAAAACCGAAAAAAAATAATAAAAAAACTGAATCGTGAAAAAAAAACTGATTAGAATTTTCAAAAAACCAGTTGGTTCGGTTTCAATTTTATAAGTTTGAAACTGAAAAAACCGAACCGAACCCAAACCGAAAAAAACTGGAAAAAAAACCAAGCCAATCCAGAAAAAACCCAAGCAAAACTGAAAAAACCGAGCCAAACCAAACGAAAATGGTTTTAATAGGTTTTTGCTCTAAAATAACCGAATCAAACCGAAATAGATCGGTTTAAACCGGTTTGATTTTTTTATAAAAACCAAATCTAACTGAAAATGATCACCTCTAGACTTTGACATAGCTTATATTTGTGTTTTTAGATATTTTTTAAAAGTGTTTTTTTAATATTAAATTAATATTTGTTTCTTTAAATAAATAATTTGGCCATCGAAAATAATGT